>Ga0233446_1000162_pt1 | contig 84231 bp, 74 predicted proteins | sample SI_124_October20_4_FD_182780 | JGI IMG/M metagenome (GOLD analysis project Ga0233446, IMG submission 182780) | Seawater microbial communities from Saanich Inlet, British Columbia, Canada - SI_124_October2016_120_MG | ecosystem: Environmental > Aquatic > Marine > Inlet | place: Canada: British...
CTTCAACAGAGGAAGCGAATTAACCTAAAACAGCAGCACACAGAGGTGCTAGGATAATGAACTGGACAACTCGAAAGTGTCTCTTAACTTTCAGCTATTAAGTTCCGAAATGCTTTGAAGACTTACACCCTGGGTAAAAGTAGAATGACCAGACACGCGACAATAGTTGAGCTTTCATTTAATCTGCAAAAAACTTTCATTTAAAATGAACAACGATACTAGGTTTAGGCGCAGAATAGAATACTCTTAATTTCAATCACCAATTATAGATTAGCTTTCTGGTTAGCACCCCTTGACGATTTAAAACCGATTTAAATGGGTTTTAAATCGGTTCCGTAGGATGATGAATAGAATGTTCAAGCACGCATCGAAGTCAACCCTTTCATTTAATTTGCAAAAAACTTTCATTTAAAATGAACAACGATAGTCGATATCCGCGGTTAAAGTTTTTCTAAAATAATTCTTGCATTCAATACAATGCTGGTGTTATAGTAATGTAGAACACCAAAAGAGGTGAAAGAATATGAACTTTGATCAAAAAATACCGATCTATCAACAACTGGCTGAGTCTATTCGCCAGGATATTCTCTCTGGAGCTTTGCAGGAAGAGGAAGCAATTCCGTCCGTCCGTCAAATTTCCGTAGACTATAGCCTGAATCCTCAGACCGTGTTGAACGCTACTCAATTATTGATTCAGGAGGGACTCTTGGAAAAACGCAGAGGACTGGGTCTGTTTGTTCAGAAGACAGCCCGCAAACAACTTAATAGAAGTGCCAGTGACCGTTTTAAGAATGAAACCATTCAAGCCCTGGTGGAAGAAGCCCAGCTGCTTTCCATTTCCAAATCTGATCTCATCGATCTAATCCAAAAAAACTATGGGGAGGAAATCTGATGTCTACCCTCATCGAACTAAACAATGTTACTAAAACTTATGGGGACCTCCGTGCCCTGGACTCTGTGAGTCTGGAGATTCCCGCCGGTCGTATCGTCGGTCTTGTTGGACCAAACGGAGCGGGGAAAACCACCTTGCTCCGTGCGTTGACCGGTGAACTGGACTATGAAGGCTCGGCAAAAGTCCTGGGAGTTGAACCTCGCGAAAAGCGGGCTGAACTCATGCAAAATACAGGCGTGATCCATGATATTGCTGTTCTGCCATCCTGGATGAAGGTCAAGGAACTTCTCAATTTCATGGAAGGTATTCATTCCGGGTTCAACCGTGAAAAAGCAGAGACTTTCCTTAAAACTACGACTATTCCCATGGGCAAGAAGATCAAAACCCTGAGTAAGGGCATGAAAACCCAGCTTCATCTGGCAGTAACTCTGGCAACAGAAACCAAACTGCTCATTCTGGATGAACCGACTCACGGTCTGGATATTCTTTTCAGGAAACAACTCTACAGCAGTGTCCTGGAAGACTATTTTGATGAAGAGAAAACACTCCTTATTTCAACTCACCAGATCGAAGAAGTAGAGCACATCTTGAGTGATGTCATCTTTATCAACAAAGGTAAAATCCTGCTCTATACCAGTATTGAAGATCTGGGAAAACGCTATAGTCAATTAACCATTCCTGCAGATCAGGCTGATAGTTTGCGTGAAAAACTTCAACCTATCAGTGAATACAGTCTACTAGGACGAAAAGTCTTCCTCTTAGATAATACTGAGACAAAATCTTTGGTTGGTTACGGAGATGTCCAAACGCCCTCTGTTGCCGATATTTTTGTCGCTTTGATGGGAGGTCAAGCATGAAACCATTAATGATGTTGCTCAAACGAGAGTGGCTGGAATGGCAGCGTGTAATCATTGGCACTATTCTGGTCATTACTTTCCTTAATTTTCTTATGTTACTTTCTGTAGCGCGTGGGTCGTCCTATTTCCATGAAACCCTGCAAAGAGAGGGTCATATCAACCTGGAGGATATCAAGATTGATGATGAAAATATCGGGAATATTGATATCCGCATGGATGGGAATAATGTGGAGATCTATGTTGAGGGAGAAAATGCAGCCGGAGACATTAACCATGCCCTGGAGAAAGCATCCACACCTGTTGCATTTGGTCTCCGATTAGGAATGCAGGGGATTTTTATCTTTGTATTATTCCTGAGTCTCTTCTATTTCTCCGACGCCATTTATAAGGAAAGGGCAGACGCCAGTACGCTTTTCTACCGAAGTCTTCCTGTGAGTGACCATCATATATTAGGGTCAAAAATAGCCGCGGGATTAATTGGAGTAATCGGCTTAACATTCTTCCTCTCCATCGAGTATTTACTCTTCGTTCGCTTGGCTATTACAGTGTGGGGAGAACCTGTAAATACAATGATCGCGGCTGTTTTTAAACAAATCTCTTATGTTGGCCTGATGTGGGACTGGTTCTCATATTTGATTTACGCAGCAATTCGTATGGGTCCCCTTGCTCTATTTCTCATGCTGGTTGGCACCTATGTGAAAGGCAGACCATTACTGATCGGTATTGGCGGTCCAATCCTGGCAGCAATATCCTGGTCTATCATCTTTCAGAGTGCAGCCTTATTCAAAGTGATTGGGAAATTCTTCTGGGGTTTTAACCTGGTGATAATTGACTCATGGAAAAATGCAATTGACGGCATCGGTGATGGGAGTATACCTTATGCAAATCCATGGGATTATATATTCAATCTGGAGACCCTAGGTGCGCTTATGGCCTCAGGATTGCTTTATTATGCGCTATGGTTTGTTTACAGGAAAAATATACCGACCGGATAAGAACACTCATTCATTGGACTGGAGAAAATAAAATGAAAAATAGAATTGCTATGATTGCTTTCATTCTGCTGGGGTTATTTACGTTTAGCCTACCTCTTTATGCAGGAGATGCAAAGGAATATCATATAGAAGAAAGAACTGTGGTTGAGATTCCAATCGTCGGGAAGATCACCACAGAGACAAGTTCTTATCTCTCAGGGTGTAAACTCATGGAGAAGACAAGCTTCAAAATGCACAATAGCTTGATCAAGATGATGAGCGGCTCTGATGGCAAAAGCCTGAACGTTCAGCTCTCTGATATGTGTGAAGAATTGCAGTGGATTTATGATGATGAAGATGAAGCCTTCCAGAGCTATTCCTTTGAATATGTCAGAGGGAATAGGGGTGATAATCAAGATGATAGTGAAACTCATATTGATATGGAGTTAGATCAAAATGATATGGAAGATCTCCCAAGAATGACCCATAAAATCATGGGCTACGAAAAAAATATCAATGGGTTTAAGGCAAGAAAAGTGCTCACCACAGTCTATCCTGATGATCTGGACAATCCCATCATTATCGAAGAGTATTACGCAACTAAAACTAAAGTTTTAGAGAAGATGAACCGTGCTCGCAATAACCTTAGCGAGAGTCTCGGTTATGATGAAAATCATATAGAAGGCGTCCCAAGTATGATTGAAGTTATCTATAAAGGTATGCAGGAAGATCAGGAATGGGAACGCCCTGATGGTGAAGTTGTACGTTTCGTCATAAAAATGCAGGACAATGATGGGGATCCGATCTTCATCATGACCTATGATGTGACGACGGCAGAGCATATCAGATATCAAGAGGATCATTTTTCTCTGAGATAAGTATTACTATAATGATTAAGTAACTTGTGGGAATTTTAAAGATATGGCATATTGATTGCCGATAGTAAGTATATCAGAGTGAACTGGATCGGTTCACCACGATTAAGAAAAATGACACCTATACCGATCCTGAATTATTGAGAGGGGTAACTCAATGGAAACCGCATCATTTTTACAACGATTTGTCGACCTGTTTTTTTCTCCAGGGCGTGCATTTGACAGCCTAGTCGATGGCGTATCATATAAAGATTGGCTGTATCCGCTGATCATTGTCACTCTTGGTATTGTAGTCTTGCCTCTTTTCTTTAGAGACGTGAGCTATTATGAGGCTGAGCAGCGGCTCATCAAAACTGAGCGAGCTATCGCCAGTAATCCTGATATTTCAGATGAAAATAAAGCCAATATTGAAGAGCGGATGGCTGATGCCAGAGACAAGATCGCTGATTCCCAGGAGAATCCCTTAGCGTTAAGGAATATGTGGGGATTCCTACTCATTCCAGTGATGTTGTTCATTATGACTGCTTTCTTTTCGGCGATTCTGCTTTTGATTGGTAATTTTGGCATGGGAGGGAAGGTTAAATTCTTCCAGGTCTTTACCATGGTCATGATGACCTACCTCATTAGTGGGAACGGATTTTTTATGAATATGATCCCTGGTGTGGGAACATTGGAACTAATGGTTAAAACACCACTTATCGTCATGAGAGAGTCCACAGATATGCTATTTAGCCCAGGGTTGGTGTTTGAGGAGTTGGATTCATTTTTCAAACAGTTTCTTAACCAGCTAGACGTTTTCCGCATCTGGGGTGTGGCTGTCATGGGGTTTGGTTTTGCCAAACTGTTCAATAAATCTACGGCTACAGGCATGGTTGCCGTTGGAGTACCTTGGTTGGTACTGGTTTTAGTTGGTGCAGCTCTCATGGGCGCAAATAGTGCGATTAGCGGATAATACGGTTAAATAACAAGTTGAAATACGATAGGATTTTTTAATGCGAAATAGATTTTTGAAATTACTCATCTTTATGATGATCAGCGTGACAAGTATAGTAATAGCACAATCAGGTTCGACACTGAGCTTGGAAGACTGTATCGAGATTGGTTTAGAGCATAATCAGTCTTTAGCCATCAATCGATATGAGACTGACCGAAGCATCTCTCAGGCTAAAAGTAATGTTAGTATGGTATTGCCTAATATAAACTATTCATTGTCAGGCTCTGGTAGCGAATCAGGAATTATTCCCTGGAGCAATGGATATAACTCATCTGTGAGTATCTCTCAGAATATCTGGGATGGTGGACAGTGGTGGAATACACTTAAATCTGCCAAGGTTGCTCAAGAACTCGCTGATAGTCAGTTATCTTTGTATGAACTGGGTACTATTTATCAGGTAAAAGTGGCATTCTATAACTATCTGTCAACGGCAAAACTATTAGATGTATATCAGGAGAACTTCAACACCAGTGAGTATCAGCATAAACTCACGCTAGAACGCTTCAGGTTAGGAGCTGCTTCACAGAATGATACGCTTCGGACTCGAGTGAATATTGAGAAGTCCAGATTGCAGATCATAAACGGTAAAGCTGACCTACAATCTAAGACTCGTGATCTGAATATTATTCTCGGTAAGGATGCCTCCGCAGAGTTAAAACTCCAAGAGCCAGTCTGGGAGAATGTATCTATTCCTGAGTTTGGATCTATTATCAAAGAAGTTTTAGAAACCAATCCCCAGCTCCAGATGATGAATCAAAATCAGACTCTCGCTAACTATAACGTAAAAATTGCCAGGTCCGGATATATCCCATCTCTGGGTGCAAGTGCCTCTTATGGGAATAGTGGTCCAGAGATTGGAGATGCATTTAGTGGTGGTACGACTAGCCTTTCAACAGGTTTAAGTCTGTCTTGGAATCTATTTAACGGTACCCGTACCAAACGTGGGGTTGAGCAGAGTAAGATCAGTGCCAAAATCGCTGGAGAAAATCTTGACTTGACTGAAAGAAATTTAAGAAAAGATTTAACTCAATCGCTGGAAAGCATGGAAACATTGTCACAGTCAGTCGATATATCTCGATTGATTCTTAATGCCTCAGAGCAGGACTTATTGTTGGCACAGGAACAGTACAAAATTGGATCACTATCTATTCTGGATGTTTTACGTATCACCGCTAGCTACGAGGATGCAATATCAGGGCTGATTCGTTCACAATATAATTTAAAGATTGCTGAAGCTGGTTTGCATCAGCTTATGGGAAAACGTTAAGAGGAAAATATGTCAAAAAAGAAAATCATCATCATTGTAGTTGCAGTAATCCTGATAGGAGTCATTGGCTATTTTGCTGTTAATAAAGACAAAGGGAATACTAAGGATGTTCAATCTGCAAAGGTTGAAAGAGGAGAAGTTGTTCACAAGGTAGCTGCATCAGGAAAGATTCAGCCTGTCGTTGAAGTAAATGTGAGTGCAGATGTGGCCGGCCGTGTCATTCAAATGTCTGTAGAGGAAGGCGATTTCGTCAAAAGAGGACAGTTCCTCGCCCAGTTGGACGCAACCCGCTATAAGGCAGATGTTGAAAGGGCAGAACAGGTCTTAGCCTCTTCTGAAGCTTCTTTGTCGCTAGCCGAACTTGAGAAAAACCAGCAGTTCGAATTATTTCAAAAGCAGTTGGTGAGTGAACTTGTTTATCAGGGAGCGCTGGTTCGATATCAACAAGGTATGTCCGCTAAGAAGCAAGCTCTGGCGGCTCTAACACAATCAAGAGATAACTACAATAAAACAATTATGTATGCCCCTATGACTGGAACAGTAACTCAGGTCAATAAGGAAGTTGGTGAGATGGCGCTGGGATCCGCTTTTAGTCAGGATGTCATCATGGTCATTGCTGATTTGAATGATATGGAAGTACTGGTAGACGTGAACGAGAATGACGTTGTTGATGTGGCTTTGGGTGATACATCTGAAATTGAGATTGATGCTTTACAGGATACTACATTCATTGGTGTGGTTACTGAGATCGCTCACAGTGCCCAGAATACTAATTTAGGAAGCCTGGACCAGGTAACTAATTTCAAAGTTAAGATTCGTTTGTTGGAGCCACCTGGAGAGATCAGACCAGGCATGTCAGCGGCTGTTGATGTTCGCACTGATGTTCAGAGAGATGTTCTTTTCGTCCCGATCCAGAGCGTTACCATGCGCAAACCTAAACAGTTGAAAGAGAAACAGGATACCGAATTAACACAAGCTGATAGTGTCATGGACAAGGAAGAAGAAGATCTTGAACCGGTAGAAGTAGTGTTTGTCCTTGTTGATAGTGAAAAGGGCAAGGATAAACAGGTTGAACAGCGTGAGATCGTCACAGGAATTATTGGTGAACGGGATTTCGAGATCATTTCAGGTTTGGAACTGGATGATGAGATCGTAACTGGTCCTTATAAGGAAATTAGCCGCGGTCTGAACGATGGAGATAAAGTGAAGATCACTAAGCGCAAGAAATTCAATGCGAATAAAGATAATTAGTCAGAATTCAGAAGACAGAATTCAGAAGACAGTAGGATAGAATGCAAACCCCAGCAAAAACATTTGAAGACTTGATCGTGTGGCAGAAAGCACATGCGTTTACTCTGTCCGTTTATGGATTGTCTTCAAGTTTCCCCAAAAATGAACAGTTTGGCTTAACCAGTCAATTTCGAAGAGCAGCTGTTTCAGTTCCAGCAAACATCGCTGAAGGTTGGAGACGTATTGGGACAATGGATAAAAAGAGGTTTTATAATATTTCACAGGCTTCCTTAGAAGAATGTAGATACTACTCACGTCTTGCACGCGATCTAGAATATGGGGAAAGTACTAGTGCAGAATCGCTTTGCATAGAGGTATCAAAACTGCTCACCGCTTACATGAAAAAAATGGGATAGTCATGGAGAATTCTAAAATCTTACAAAGGGAAGTTCGCCAAAGCCCTGACTACTGTCTCCTGAATTCTGGTTTCTTTAAAACTACAAATCATAATTTTTACTACTGTTCTAGGAATTAACTATGTCTCTTATTCAAGTTAAAGATCTCTATAAAATATATCAGATGGGAAACACTGAGGTACGCGCCTTAGACGGCATTTCTGTTGCTATTGAAAAAAATGAGTATGTTTCCATCATGGGACCATCCGGATCTGGTAAATCTACGCTCATGAACTTAATTGGCTGTCTAGACACACCTACTAGTGGTGATTTTTTTATGGATGGGATCAATGTAGCCTCAATGACAGATGATGAATTGGCTCATATCCGTAATAAAAAAATCGGCTTTGTTTTTCAAACTTTCAACTTGCTTCCCAAATCCACCAGTTTAAGAAACGTTGAATTACCTCTAATCTATAACGGTGCCATTAAAGCTCATGAGAGAAAAGATATGGCCAGACAAGCCTTGGAGAGAGTTGGCTTGGGAGACCGTGTGGACCATAAGCCTAATGAATTATCTGGTGGACAGCGTCAACGGGTAGCTATTGCCCGAGCTCTGGTCAATAACCCGGCAATTATTCTCGCAGATGAACCAACAGGAAATCTGGACTCCAAAACGGGTGAAGAAATTATGGCATTATTTGATGACCTTCAAGCCCTAGGGAATACAATAATTCTGGTAACTCACGAAGAGTATATCGCGGAGCATGCCCAAAGAGTTGTTCGGCTTTTAGATGGTAAGATTGAAGTAGATGAAGCCACAAGTCGAGCAAAATAAATGAGAAGTTTTTTCTGGGAAAATTTGCGCATCGCTCTATCAGAATTGTGGGGACACAAAACACGCACAATCCTGACAGGTACTGGTATTGTTATTGGTATTATTGCTGTTTCCCTCATGTCTACCTTGATCAGCGGGGTGGATGGTTTATTCGAGAATAGCATGAAATTTCTCGGTCGGGGCAATCTATATGTTGAGAAATGGCCATGGTTTGGCGATGAGGATTGGTGGACATTAAGAAACAGACCCCGGATTGAAATGGATATGGCTGGTGAGATTTTGGAACGGTCTGAATATGCCATGGTGGTTGCTTCTGAAAGGGGCCGATCAGCAAACCTTAATTACAAAGAGCTATCCACTGAAAATATCTTTATCCACGGAGTGACGGCCAATTTTCCGGAAGTCTCAACAGTTGATGTGGAGTTCGGTCGATTTTTTACTGATTCAGAAGATCGGACAGGAGCACAAGTCATATTGCTAGGATCTGAGGTGGCTAAATCGCTCTTTCCTCTGGAAAACCCTATCGACAAAATGATTTATGCTGGCACTACTCGATTTAGAGTGATCGGTGTTTTAGCAGAAATGGGCAAGTTTTTAGGCGCCTTTTCACAAGATACGCAGGTTATAATTCCCATTGAGACTTTTAATAAGATTTTCCATGGTCCTTGGGGTATGCGTCGCATTACTGTGAAAGTACCTGAAGAATACGTTGCGGATGCCAAGGAAGAACTGCGAGGCGTGGTTCGTGTGCTGCGTGGATTAAAACCAGGTGAAAAAGATAACTTCGCTATAAACCAGCAAGAGTCTTTTAGGCAGACTTACCAAGGTATTAAAGTGGCAATTGGCGGGACAGGGCTTGTGATAACAGCTCTATCATTGTTGGTTGGTGGGATTGGGATTGCAAATATAATGTTTGTCTCGGTAAAGGAGCGAACTAGAGAAATTGGAGTTCGCAAAGCATTGGGAGCCACACGGAGTCAGATTCAAGGACAATTCTTGATTGAAGCAATATTAATTACAGCTGCCGGAGGATTGGTAGGCTTACTAATCTCTACCCTGGCTAGCTTTGGGATAAATAAGTTCCTCTTTCCAGCGACCATGTCCTTTGGTGTAGCATTCATGGCAATTGCATTGAGTGCTGCCGTAGGACTATTTGCTGGACTAGCACCAGCCAGAAAGGGTGCTAAACTGGATCCCATTGAAGCATTGAGATATGAGTAGAGCTTTTAGAAGCATCTCGCAGAGAGCGCAAAGCCGCAAAGAGAGTCGTCCTTTATGGATTGGTATTGGTGAGAAATATGCATGAAAATGAGATTTCTGGTATTGTATTGGATTTGTGCATGAAAATTCACAGGAAGCTCGGTCCTGGTTTGTTTGAGTCAGTCTATGAAAGTATCCTAGGTTATGAGTTAAAAAAAGCGGGATTAGAATTTCAAACACAGGTAGAAGTACCAATCACATACGATGGGAAAACGTTTGGAAAAGGATTTCGAGCAGATATGATTGTTAATAATAAGCTGTTGATCGAATTGAAATCTGTTGAAAAGCTATCAGACATTTATAAGAAACAAGTATTGACATATCTGAGGTTATCTGAGCTAAAGCTAGGTCTTCTGATTAATTTTAATGAAAAACTCTTAAAAAATGGGTTTATTCGTATTGTCAACAACCTAGAAGAGCAAAAATAATCATGAGAAAAACAGCATGCTTACACATACCATCCACGCAAATATATAAAAATAAATCTCCGCGTTCTCGGCGAGCTCTGCGAGAGGGAAAAATTACAACAATCTGGCAGATGATCTAGTATGTATATAAGAACCACACTAAAAACCCTCAGCGATGCCTTTTTTATGGCGATAGAAGCTATTCGAGACAATCTATTACGGTCGATCTTAACCCTATTAGGTATTGTCATCGGTGTATTTGCAATCATCGCTGTAATGACCGCCATCCGTACTTTAGAATCCTCCATTAATTCCGGTCTGAACGTATTTGGATCCGATGTGATATTTGTTCAAAAAACCCCTGTCATGCAGATGGGTGATCATAATAGCCGTAGGAAATATCGGAGTCGACCAAACATCACTTATGATATTGCTCTCGAATTGAGAGAACGTATGATTGGCGCAGAATTCGTGAGTGTACAGGACGGAACGGGTGGTAAAACGATTCGCTACAAAAAGGAAAAAACAAATCCAAATGTTGGTGTTCAGGGAATGGATGAATGGGGATTGGAAGCTCTCAACCAGAATCTTGATTATGGGCGCAATTTTATAGCAGAGGATATTGAATATAATCGACGAGTGGTGATCCTGGGTACGGATGTAATTGAAAAACTATTCCCTTACCAAAACCCAATTGATCAGACGATTATGATCAATGGCATTGGTTTTGACGTCATAGGAACCCTGCAACGCAAGGGTGAAATGTTTGGCCAGAGTCAGGATAATTTTGTCATTATTCCAATTACGGCCTACCTACAATATTATAGTCGACGTTGGACTTCCCTGGGTATTTCTATCAAAGCGCCTGAGGGAGAAAATTTTGATATTGTTAAAGATGAAGTCATAGACCAAATGCGGATAGTCAGGGGACTGAGACTGGATGAGGAAAATGATTTTGAAGTCACCTCAAATGATGCCTTAATAGAAACTTTCGGTAGTTTTACGGCTGGGATCAAACTCTTTGCAGGCGCCGTAAGTGTCATTGCCCTGGTGGTCGCTGGCATCGGGATCATGAACATTATGTTGGTTTCTGTGAGTGAGCGAATCAAGGAGATAGGCATCCGGAAAGCCATTGGAGCAACGCGAAATAATATCTTATTCCAATTTCTGCTGGAAGCTGTCTTTCTGTCACTGATTGGTGGTGTGATCGGTGTGTTCTTGGGTATTGGAGTGGGCAACATGATCACCTTAGTCATGAAAAACGTCGACCCAGTTATACCCATTGACTGGGCATTTATTGGATTATTCGTTTGTTCATTTATTGGAATCGTATTTGGGATTTACCCCGCATATAAAGCTGCTGGTCTTGATCCCATTGAATCTTTACGCCACGAATAATTCCACTATCATAAATAATCTATAGACAAAATTACCCCCTTGGAAATAATCTGAGACTGAAAGGACATAAGATGAGCAAATATATTAAGTTTGGAGAGGACGTTGATGGATATAACATCCCAGTACTCAATGAACGCGAGATCAGGGCAACTGCTGGATTACTCTTTCTGGTCATGCTCTTTTCAATTCAAGCTGCCGCAGGTGCAGGGAACTTTACGCCACTGAAATATTCTGTTACTTTCTTCCTGACGGACATGTTGATTCGTGTTTTTATCAACCCCAAATACTCCCCTAGCCTCATTGTAGGTAGGTGGATTGTTAGAAACCAAACCCCTGAATATGTGGGTGCTCAACAAAAGAAATTTGCATGGTATATCGGAATAGGTATGGCACTGGTGATGTTTGTCTTGATTGTCCTAGTTAACTCATACAGTCCGATTACAGGTCTCATCTGTTTTATCTGTCTCATCTTCTTGTTCTTTGAATCAGTCTTTGGCATTTGTTTGGGATGTAAATTCTACTCACTCGTCTATAAGGAAAAAGCTCAGTATTGTCCTGGCGAGGTCTGTGAAATCAAGGATCGGCAGGAGATCCAGAAAACATCAAAAACTCAATTATTGATCGTACTGGGCGCAGTTGTATATATGGTTTTGATCGTAGCGATTTTCAGTGACTTCTATAGCGTACCACCCTACGACTTATTTGGACTTGAAGGTGGCATGCACTAGATAAAAATTTCACAGTGCCAAACAAAAAAGAGCCCCAATCAATTGATTGGGGCTCTTTTTTGGACATAGAGCTTGTCGAAATGCCCAATATCCATCATGCAATACCTGAGGTTTCGACAGGCTCAACCTCCCAGCAAGACTAATACGCCTTTGCAAAGATCACTTGCTGTGAACTTTCTAGACCTGTATAGATACACTTTCCAGTGCCTTCAGGTTGATCAAAAGGAATACAGCGAATCGTGGCTTTGGTTTCGTTCTTAATCTTTTCTTCAGTCTCAGCTGAGCCATCCCAGTAAGCTTTTAGAAAGCCGCCCTTGGTTTCAAGAACCTCCTTGAATTCATCCCAGGTTTCAACCGTGTGGGTATTTTCCTCGCGAAAATCCAAAGCACGTTGAAAAAGTTCATCCTGAACAGTCACAACCTGTCCACCAAGAAAATTGACCAACTCATCTAACTTGATGAAATGTTTGGATCCTGAATGACGAATAGCAACTACTGCCTGCTCTTTTTCTACATCTTTAGGACCAATTTCAACCCGCATGGGAGCTCCACGCATTTCCCACTCATTAAATTTGAACCCAGGTGAACTCTTTTCGTCATCATCCACAAAAACTCGAATGTCCACCTTACGAAGATCAGCTGCCAGAGCATTAACCTTATTCATGACCAACTCCTTGGTGTCATTTCTAAAGATAGGAATGATGACCACCTGGTAAGGAGCAACTTTAGGAGGAAGGATCAAGCCTTTATCGTCACCATGGGACATGATAAGACCACCTACGAGGCGAGTACTGACACCCCAACTGGTGGCGTAAACAAATTCCTCCTTGTTGTCCGCATTCTGAAAGGTGACTTCAAAAGCTTTGGCAAAGTTCTGGCCCAAATAGTGACTGGTTCCTGACTGGAGCGCTTTTGTATCACGCATCATTGCTTCGATGGAATAGGTACTCACTGCACCTGCAAACTTTTCTGATTCTGACTTTTTACCAGTGATCACAGGCATTGCCATATAATCTTCAGCAAAAGTCCGATATACCTCCAGCATTCTCAGGGTCTCTTCCTGCGCCTCTTCAGAAGTAGCATGAGCTGTATGACCCTCTTGCCACAAAAATTCTGTTGTCCGGAGAAACAAACGGGTGCGCATTTCCCAACGAACCACGTTAGCCCACTGGTTGATCAATAAGGGAAGATCACGATAAGATGAGATCCACTTTTTATACATATTCCAGATAATGGTTTCTGAAGTAGGACGCACAACGAGAGGTTCTTCTAATTTTTTTCCACCACCATGTGTGACCACAGCCACCTCAGGCGCAAAACCCTCGATATGCTCAGCTTCTTTATGCATGAAGTGTTCAGGAATAAACATGGGGAAATAGGCATTTACATGACCGGTGTCTTTGAACATCTGATTAAGAATGTTCTGAAAATTCTCCCAAATAGCATAGCCATAGGGCCGAATGACCATTGTTCCTTTTACAGGACCATAGTCTGCCAGCTTAGCCTGTCGCACTACATCAGTATACCATTTTGAAAAATCTTCGCTCTGTTTTGTTACCCCTTTTGACACAACGGGCACCCCTTCTTTTTCACCCTGAACCGTTGATTCGGAACAGCGCAACAATCATAACATGAAGACCCCTCTGAGACAATGGGGAAAAAACAAAACCCGGACATTGAGGTTCTCGAAATGTCCAATACTTGCACCGGCTATAGAAAGAGACTTTATGAACTCCTTGACCTATAAAAACTCTATCCTTCGACGAGCTCAGGAAGACGAGCTTAAATGTAATATGGAGGCAAAGTGTGACCTCGCGCAAAACACGCTTCTCAATGGGATTCAAACCTTGTCTTAAACACTAGCAAATACTACAATACGAGCTGGAAGGAAAGGGATGTTTCGATCAAAATAGCTAGCCACATACTACTCCTATTAAGCCTGGTAATTTTGGGTCACGCTTATCCACAGCAGGAGACTCAAAAATTCGATCGATCCGTACAGGGACGCCCCTTTGATCTTGAAGAAATTCAAACAGATCTCAATTCAAAGGAACTATCGATTTCCTCTGGGGATACTCCGTTCTGGGTCCGATCGGGCGAGCTCACTTCTGATACGCTTTATTACGGAATCGGTAAATCAGTTGTATCACAAGAAGAAGCCGACAATGATGCACGCCTCCACTTTGCCCAATATGTTGAAGTCAGTGTGCAAAGTATAGCCGTGCAACAGATTGAGGAGAATAAGGATCGTCTGGAAGAAAACTATAGCTACGAGTCTCTGGTTTCTACCAACATGAATCTACGGGGTGTAAAGATTTCAGAGCGATATTTAGGTGAAGATTCAACATTCTTTAGTCTGATTAGTTATGGTAAGTCTGAATACCATGCTTTGGTTACTCAGGAGATTCAAATTTCATTAGAAACTGATATAAGGAAACAAGAGCTCGCGCATCAAGCCAAAGAAGCCTTAAGTGCCGACTCCCTTCGTCATAAGATCACTATGGATAGTCTCGCCCTCAGTCGTAAACAGGCAGTGATTGATTCACTAGATCATATTCTCGCCATGGAGGAATCCAGACTGCGACAACATGAGGAGCGAATTGATTTGATCAAGAACCGCCATGCTTCATTCCTCAGGATTAAGCCTCGCTACCAATTGATTGATGTACCTAGTGCCGGTATCCCAAACTCATGGATATACTTCTCGAGTCGCTGGAATCCTGACACTGAAAATATTCGGCAACTGAAGGCTGGTGCTTCGATCTGGTTGTTGAATGCTGAAACAAATATTTGGGCGACTGATGCCATTGTTGATCAAGGAGATTTATCATTAAAATTACAGCTACTCCCAGAGAGAGGTGAGATATACCCAGTCAGTTTGGCAATAGGCTGGGTCAACTACTTAGACACTATAAGTGATCAGATACATTTAAAAGAAGGTCGAGTGTTTGATGGATTGATAAATCTTGTTTACAGCGATTCCAGTGAAAACCCCAACCATCGTCAATCCACATTTTTTGTGACCGCTACTATAGGTGTTCCACAGTACAATAATCATCTGTCTATTTATGTAGATAAGCGAAAAGTGTCTCTGGCTAGTATTTGGTACCCATTCCCACGTAATATGGGTGATGCTATCAGTATCATTAATCAGATCGATGTGATTCGCGCCAAACCCTACAGGAATCGATTTGATGATGCTTTGCAGTGGCAGTTGGGATTAAGGCTGATTGCTATACCAGATCGCTTTGCCACCATGGTAAGCTATGAGGATCATGAAGTCTGGATGTTGAATTTCGAATTTCAGTATTAAAAATCCTTATCAAGCATTAACAATTCTGACTGAAGAAGAGGGTAGATACCGAGTCGACGCCAGCTAGCGCGAAAGGTCTCTTCATCCTTTGGCGTGCTATTCCCACCCATCTCATTCCCATCATAGAACAATACAAAGTCTAAATTGATCGTATCGTACTCTCTATCAAATTGTTTAACCATCTTATTTGCAGGTATCATGATTCTGCCAGCAACGTTTTCTGTGTTAAATGGAATTCCTGTGAAACTGGCGTTGGGCTGAAAGGATTTATACACCAGCTCTGAGCAGACCAGTGTAGAATCTGTGAGGAAGTCAAAATTATAGTCATAAGCTCGCCCGTAATATTGTAGAGACCTAAAGATAGACTGAGCTTTTCCTAGTTCAGATAATCGTGGGCGTAGGACACCAACACCATCACAATCTAATGATGTTTCTAGGGTTTGCAGAACGACCCCTGGTTTTAAAGCTTCAATAACAGAGTGTGTACTCATCGAGTCATCAAGATGATTATTCTTTTCATAAGCTACAGGGTAGGTTGTTCTTAGCAATTCCTCGAATGAGCCACTGGCAATACCCATCGTCTTGACCCATGTTTTTATGGAATCATCGCTCGCAAATGAGCTTCTTTCAATAGAATCACCAATAAAAAATGCAGCGTGGGTCCAGTATCCAGGGATACCAGCGTTTGTGAAGTTCCATTCTCTTCGTTGAAAGAAAATATCACCTGGAAGAAGTTGCTTCTTGATAACCCCCACATCTTCAGAGGAGATAAGACGACGTCCTTCACGGAACAATTGCATCGTACTCATCCATACTGCAAAATCTTTTTGGATTGGATACCATAACATGAAACTTTCTTTTTCAACAACAGATTGGGCATGGTCAAAACTCAATTTAACACCATAATCGATACCTTGGCTTAAGTTGTAACCCTCAAGCATGGCGATTTTTCTGTAATAGGGATTTATCTCTGGTCGATACTCGCGGTAAATTATCTGTAATTTGCCAAACTCTACTGCTTCTGCAGGACTCAAAAAGCGATTCTTGAATTCAGTATAGCTGTTTTGTGCCAAACCGTATTCCGGATAGGCTTCATTAAGAATAGTTGGCAATGCCTGATTTCTTTCAATAATATTTATAAAATTAACGGCTCGAGTACTCTGGATTAAAAAGGCAAAATAGTAGTTTATAAAACTTTCGAAATTTATATCGAGAGGGAATTGGTGATAAAATCCCTGGTTAGCATAACGGATAAAATCCAGATGAGCCAGATAACTCATTATCCTAGAACTTGCGCCTACCAACTCTTGTTTCAACTTTTGATCAATTATCAGGAATTGGTCCAGTTTATCAATACCGTATCGGTCACCATTACTCTCCAAGTACATAATTGTTGAGTCAAGCATCATCTGGTAACGATCAATCTCTGTAAGGTAATTTGCCCAGGGTATATCCTGATTAATGCCCTGGGAAGGTTTATGAGAGCAGGATTCAATGCTGATTAGGGCAAGAAACAGAATTGCCGATGTCAAGAATGTTTTCATGTTCATTTAATAGACTCCCAGTCCGGTATATTCCTGAAAACGATATTGCAGGGTTCTTAACAATGAGGTGTGTGCGAATTGCTCATAATCCGTAGTGTAAATATTATCAGTGTTTAACCATAGTTTATCGAAGTAGGCACTTGTCTCTGTGATTAGAGGAGATGATCTATCAGCATCAATGACTACATCTAATTCCAGGTTATAATTGTTTAGATTTTTACGGGTATAATTAGATGACCCTAAAATTACCGAGGGCTTCTTTTCTTTTGGGAGAGTAAGAGCCAATTTCGTGTGAAATTCCTCCCCACGAGTATGATACCATTTGATGGAAATCTTGTTCTTGGATCTCTTGAGTAGTTCTCCGGCAATGACCTGGTTAGGAATACCACTCCGATAGAACCCAAAACCATCTTTATTTGGATCCAAGATGATCTTAACAATTACGCCTCTCTTTGAGGCATCCACCAAGGAATTAATCACATCTCGATTAGAGAAATAGAACATGGCTATAAATAGCGTATCCTGAGCAACTAAATCATCAATATTGGCTAACAGCCTGTCTTTGATCTGTTGCTCCGTGATGACTTGAATGGCATAGGTCTCAGGCTTGGTAACTTGATCCATCGTTTGTAGATATTTCTCACCATGCAGCACTGAACCAGACATTTCAGCAACAGTTTTTTCTGTCTCGTAGAGTTGCTGAGCAATTGCACCTCTAAACATGACAGCCACATTAGAAAAGTCAGAGCTGGCACTATGTGGATTAGCAGACATGACGAATGAAACAGGACCCTCAGGAGAATCCACAATACAAACCTTCCGATGATTTGCTTTTAGGTTTAAAAAATCAAAGTAACTCCTGAAAGTGACTTTCTGACCTTGAGCATCAAATGGATTTGGTAATATCCCGTATTTATTTGAGTTCCCAAACCACTGTATAAATGTCCGCCAGATACTGCTATAGATGGGAGCACTGTCTCTGATTTTTCTCAGATCTGTGATGATCACGTTGATCCCATTTGCTTTCAAGGCTTCAAGCTCTGATGCAATGGAACCACCGTAGAATACATTCACGGGATCGGTGATAAAGTCGATTTGGAGGTCAGGATATTTTTGTTTCTGCTGAATGAGTTTCTCTTGAAGTTCCAGCGTGATATTACGATATACAAAACCTGATGGACCGGTGTATTGATTAAACAAAAACATATCAATCAGAATGTATTTTTCAGCTTGCTCAATATAGGTAAATAAGGAATCAAATATTTCCTGGTGCTGGACTGTATCTCCCACACTGTTGACCGATGTGAGATCAACAAGCAGCTCTACTCCAGAGGTGTCTGCATAAATGATATCTGATGTATAATTCAACCCATGGGGAAGTGGTTTGTTGCCCTGGTAGACACCTACTGAGAACAACCATAGGATAGTTCCATATATAAGAGCCGTATTCACTGCTTATATCCTACTATATCTTCACAAAAATCTTTTTGCTGTACAGATACCAGAGAATTGCCAGCCAGGCTAGAATGTTGGTGATGGCAAACAAGAGTGACCCATTCAACTCGCCTGCAAGCGGTACAAAAAATCCTTGATACATGGCCTGTTTTATCGAAATAATGGCCCCATCAGCATCCGTGGTTTTGAGCATGTACATCAAGCGGCCAATAATACCCGAGCCTACAAAAACAACCAAGGCATTACTACCAAAAACAATAGCTGGTTTGGTCCAAAAGTCTAATTTTTTTACATCAATGAGATAAGATGACAGGACGATCATCATCACAGCCAGACCATCCATAGTGACCACATAAGAAACAGTCCAAAGTTGCTTGTTGATAGGCTCAATGAGACTAAGCATTGATCCAGACATAAAAAGAATAATACCAACCACACTCAAATTCGAGAGTTTTTCCTGATGATCTATAGGACGACGTAAATATTCACCCAGCCAGAAGCCGCTTAATAGAGTGACAGCAGCAGGCAGGGTTGACAGGAGTCCTTCAGGATCAAAGGGGAGACCCATACCACCATAAATATGAGCTTCACCAAGTATGAGAAGATCCAAATACCGCACAAAGTTATTTTCTAAACCAAAGCTGCCAGCTCCCCAACCCTCGAGTAGAGGAACCCGCATAAAGAATTCATAGATTAAGACAAGGGCTCCTACAGCTATTATTTGTTGTTTTATTTTTGGAAAATAGAGAACGATGAGTCCGCCAATCAGGTAACTAAGACCAATTCGCTGAAGAACTCCCACAAGCCGTATAGTTTGGAATCGTCGAAAAATGTCAAGGAATTCAAAATCGGCCGCCATCTGTGCATTCAACGGAATATTGAATGGAAAGCCACCCAGGAAGAGTCCAAACCCAATAATGATGGCCCCACGAGACCAGACTTTCTTTTTCAATGCTGCCATGTCTGCACCGGCTTCCACACGTTTCCCAAAGCTGAGAGCCATGGCCACACCTACGATAAAAAGGAAAAATGGAAAAACCAGATCGGTTGGTGTCCAACCATGCCATTTTGCATGTCGTAGAGGCGCATAGATATGAGACCAACTACCCGGATTATTAACTAGAATCATTAATCCGACTGTTAAGCCTCGAAAAACATCTAGTGAAATCATGCGCTCTTTCATGCGGTCTCCTTTATCAACTATGCGTTTATTATGAGTTCAAAATAGATGGAAAATTTCCATTATCCCACGAGAAATAATAAATTTCGAATTCTTAACAGACTGGTTTAGTCTTTGCTTCATGCAATCGTGACTGATTGACAGTAATTAACTAAAAAAACAAGCTGCCGAGTGGAGTTCATGCTTGAAATGTAAAGAATGCAGGTGTTAGTTATAACGTGAAAAAAACTATCGCGGAAATCATAATTTTTCATCGCCTATAAACATAGATTGGAGCTAGTATCATGACAGGTATTGATACTGAATTATACCCGAAAGCAGAAACCCGACATGGCAAAAAGAGTAGCGCTTTCAAAAACGCCAAGAAAGCCTTACGTGATGAGCGTATAAGTGGCCTCACAGGAGCTTTCCTGGCATTTTTCATTTTGGGTCATCTGATACTGGAAAGTAGTATCCTGGTGAGTGTCCAGCTGTATGAAGATGTAGCCTATTTCATGGAACATACGGTTCCTATGGCTCAACCCTTGATCTTTATTGTCACCATTGTATTCTTTGTCCATTTCGTGTGGGCAGGTCGCAAGATACCTGGCAAGTTGCGAGATCGAAAAAAGATGCTGGAACTGGGTGTAAAGCTTAAAACATCTCGGAAAGGTTGGAAGCAGGATCCTAAATCCGATATCCAGTTAAGGAAACATTTTGAAACCTCATTATGGATCTGGCAAGTTCGGACAGCCATGATCGTTCTGGCAACAGGGGCATTTCATCTCTTTCTCGTTATGTGGAATATCTTTACCGATATGGGTGTAGTTGGACAGACCGTCGGGTTAACAGCCGATGTGGCTACCTCACGGGTTGCCAGTGGTCTCTGGATCCTCTATGCCGTCCTCATGATCTCTGTGGTTGCTCATATGGCAATTGGAGTTTACCGACTTTTGGTTAAATGGTTCGCTGACACCTGGTTTGTACGCAACTATGCAAAAGCCCTATTCTATTTTCTATTTTGGTTCTATACGATCCTGGGAACAGCTACCGTTATAGCAATGGCTGGTCCTCTGGAGGGGATTCTATCATGAAGGTTATAAATACTGATGTTTTGGTCATCGGAGCTGGTTTAGCTGGGGAACGTGCTGGTATTGCCAGTGCCCAGGCTGGTCATGATGTAACCATACTTTCTTTGGTCCCGCCACGTAGAAGTCACTCTGCAGCTGCTCAAGGTGGAATGCAGGCGTCTCTTGGAAATTCTGCCAAAGGTAAGGGTGATAATCCTACCGTTCACTGGTTGGATACGGTAAAAGGTTCCGATTGGGGAGCCGATCAAGAAGTAGCTCGTATCTTTGCTGATAACGCTCCCATCGCCATGCGCGAAATGGCTCATTTTGGGGTTCCCTGGAACCGAGTTGAGGGCGGACCACGCGAAGTCTACATCAAAGGTGAGAAAACTACTATTGTTGAAGATGACGAAAATGAAGGTTTGATCACAGCTCGCGATTTTGGTGGTACAGCCAAATGGCGCACTTGCTACACCGCCGATGGGACAGGTCATACCGTACTCTATGCCATGGATAACCTGGCAGTTCAACTTGATATTACTATTCATGATCGCATGGAAGCACTCAGTCTGATTCATGAAGATGGTGTTTGTTTGGGAGCCATTGTTCGATCGCTACGGGATGGTGAGATTATCGCCTATATGGCTAAAACCACAGTAATCGCAACCGGTGGATACGGTCGTCTTTATGGTGAATCAACCAACGCTATTATTAATGAGGGAACAGGTTCCTGGCTAGCACTTCAAACCGGTTTGGTACCATTAGGTAATATGGAAGCCGTTCAATTTCATCCAACTGGGATTGTGCCAACAGATATTCTGGTAACTGAAGGTTGCCGTGGAGATGGTGGACTCTTGTTAGATGTGGATGAATATCGTTTCATGCCTGAATATGAGCCTGAGAAACAGGAATTAGCCTCACGTGATGTGGTTTCCCGCCGCATGAAAGAACATATTCTCAAAGGTAAGGGTGTTCAATCATCCTATGGAGAGCATCTCTGGCTGGATCTTCGACATCTCGGCGAAGAACATCTGACAACCAAGCTGCGTGAAGTGTATGATATTTGTATGTACTTCATTGGTGTGAACCCCATTAAGGAATTGATCCCTGTGAGACCAACCCAGCACTATTCAATGGGTGGAATTCGTGTGAACAAAGATGGGCAAGCCTATGGATTAAAGGGCCTATTCGCCCTGGGTGAGGTTGCCTGTTGGGATATGCATGGTTTTAATCGTCTGGGTGGAAACTCCCTGGCTGAAACAGTAGTGGCCGGTATGGTTGTTGGTGAGAAGATTGCCGAGTATGCTCGTACGGTTGAACTAAATGCAAACGTGTCTTTAGCTGAGAAATTTGCCAAGGAACAGACAGACAAGATTGATTACTTGATAAACAATTCCGGTACTGAGGATGTTTATGCTATTCGTGACGAGGTCGCAGAGCTCCTAAAAGATCATGTGCATATTTTTAGAACTGGTGAAGGTCTGGAGAAAGCCGTTAATGGTTTGAAAGCTATTCTTGGTAGAGTCAAGAATGTAAAAGTCAAGGCAACTGCTCCAGGTATGAATCCTGAATTATCCCAAGCGCTACGCATTGAAGGAATGGCCAAGCAGGCATTCATCATTGCTAAGGGTGCTTTACTGAGAACAGAATCCCGTGGAGCACATACTAGAGAAGACTTTCCTGCTCGCGATGATAAAAACTGGCTGAACCGTACATTGGCCACCTGGACAGTGGGTTCGGATGAACCTGAGTTCAACTATGAACCTGTGGGTCAATTGGATCTACCTCCTGGTGATCGTGGATACGGTGGAGGACAGATGGTTGACATGGATCTTAGTATAGAAGAATACAATGCTAAGGTGGATGCAGAGCAAATTGCTTTAGGTAAACAAGCTACAGATGAACCCATTGGTGTTCGTCTTCCCAAAGAAGCCTGGCGTGAAGAATCACCTTATAAGGATGCAAAATAATGGCACGTACATTAACCTTTAAAATATTCAGATATAATCCCACCAAGGATAATGATGAACCGCATATTGATACATTTGAGCTGGAAGAAACTCCCCGCTTAAATCTCTTTACTGCGCTACATCGTATAAGAGAAAAACAAGCACCGGATCTCATGTATGATTTCGTATGCCGTGCCGGTATTTGTGGTTCCTGTGCGATGATGGTAAATGGCAGACCTACTCTGGCTTGCCGAACCCTCACATCTGACCTGGTTGACACAATCGAACTTTATCCGCTCCCCTTTTTCAAATTATTGGGTGACCTCTCTGTTGATACAGGTGTCTGGTTCCATGATATGGCTAAACGTCTTGAATCCTGGATTCATACCACTAAGGAGTTTGATCCAAATGCCGAAGAAGAGCGTATGGACAACGCTACTGCCAATAAGATCTATGAATCAGAACGCTGTATTGAATGTGGTTGTTGTGTAGCTGCTTGTGCAACCGCTCAGGTCTATCCAGATTTTATGGGTGCTGCTGGCTTAAACCGAATCGGTCGCTTTCTGTTTGATCCCCGAGACACCAGAGGTGAACAGGAATGGTTTGAATTGGTTTCAACGGACGTGGGTGTCTTCGGTTGTATTGGAATGATGGCTTGTGATGATGTTTGTCCCAAAGACTTACCTTTGCTTGAAGTTTTCTCATACATCCGCCGTAAGATGAACTCAGGTGTTCAAGTAGCCGTGAAGGATCTTGAACTTTCATAATTGATCTATGTTGAGTAGGTGATGAGCACGTCATCCTGAGTAAGCCTGTCCTGAGCCAAGTCGAAGGGTCGAAGGACAGAGCGTAGACTGGTCGAAGGATAAAGCAAATAGTTAAATGTTATATTAGGGCTGGCAATCGCTGGCCCTTTTTTATTTCTTAGAATTATCAACAATTCTTAATGTACAGTTGATAAGAGAATTCTAGGACACAAACTCCATCTCTCAGGTCAATATATAGTATGGAATATGTTGAATATCCCTCCAGAACAATAAGGGGCTAATTTTTCAATACGACTTTTTCAAGCTTCTCTATTCCAGAAGGGTTTTATGATACGATCCATTCGATAGAGATAAATAATCAAGAAGGCGCTGATTAAAGTATTGGAAAGGATTGTAATAATGGAACTCTCTGGTCCAAATCCACCACCCGTCATTAAATCAGAGCCATAACCTGTGGCTACAAGGGGAGAGTATTCACCAAACTTGTCTAGACCTGAAACATTCAGCCCCCAAAAAATCTGAGCGAAATTCCAACCTAGATGAGCAAAGCTAGGTAACCATAGACGGCCACTGATTCTGAAACATGCACCCAAAAGAATGCCTCCTATAAACACCGAAAGTGTGCTCCAGACAGTAGTGAAATCATTGGTAAGATGCATTACAGTAAAGAGGGAAGCAGAAAGTATTAAGGCAAAAGGGGTACCTAAGCTTTCTTCCAAAATTCGATAAACAATACCCCGAAAGAAAATTTCCTCCGTAAAAGCCAGGAAGAACAGGATAGCAAGAGGATACAATAATCGGTAGAAAGGAATATTTACTAGAGAGATTTCATAGCTGTCAATAGCTATCAGAATCAATACAGGTATAGATAAGGCGGTAAAAGCTACCAAAAATCCAACAGTTGATTCCCGGAACATGCCATTCCAGGTCCATTCAGTGATCTTACGTTTCTCAACTTTTCCAAAATACCAGATATAAGCATACATGAACAGAGGTGTTAGAATAGCGAAACGGATAACACGAGCAATCTCCTCGCTGATTGGTAAAAGCCCAAGCACGGGTTTAAGGAGTACATTATTTACTAGCAGAAGAGGGATGAACATGCCAGCCATGCCCAACAGAATACGAGTAAGTGGAAAAGATAGAATTCTGTGAATCCATTTATTGGTCATAATATTATTTCCTCCGACTTATGTGAGACGAGTACAATATTAAAACGGTGTTGGCGATATTGTAATTTGTATAAAACTATGCCTAATACAACATCTAAAGAAGCTCCACTCCCAACTTCTCTGTGTCAATCACCGGTCTACAGTAATCCACATATATTGTATAAAAGGATTAACCGTATTACTGAAATGTCGAAGCCTTCACCAGCAATTCATTCCACTCATCTTCCCATTTCGAATCAATGGTGATACCGCCGCCCGTTCCTAAGGTCAAATTGGTTCCCAGCTGAACCAAAGTTCGGATGGCAATGTTGAAACTAAAATCACCATTTGGGTGAAAGTATCCAATATTGCCTGTATAGATCCCGCGGGATGATATTTCCAGCTCATCAATGACTTCCAGAGCCCGTTTTTTGGGACAGCCACTGATGGAACCACCTGGGAACATTGAGAGAACTGCATCAAGTGGGCTAAGGCCTGAAAGTAGTTTCCCTGAAATACGGGAAGATGTATGCCACACTTTGGGCAATTTCTTTAGCTCTTTTTTTGCATCCAAATGAACACTTCCAATTTCACACACTTTCCCCAGGTCATTTCTTAATAGATCAGTGATCATAAATAACTCAGCCTGTTCTTTTTCGCTTTTGAGCAGATTCTGTTTCATTAATTCATCCACAGTTTCAGAGTCACCTCGAGGTCGCGTTCCCTTAATGGGTTCAGTTGTGAATAGACCGTTGTCAAAATGAAGGAATAACTCAGGAGAGAGGGAATGTATGGCACGATTCCCATCCTCAAAATAGCACCCATAAGCTGCAGGATGCTTTTGAATCAGTGTGGAAAATAGATCGGGGCCGGGAAGATCAGATTCAGCATGCAATTGTTGTGTGTAATTGATCTGGTAAAAATCACCTGCTCTGATATAGTCATGAATCTTCTCAATGTTTTGACGGTATTCAGTTTGCATGACACTGGGAGTAAACTTGAGTGCGGGATTTCCTCTATCTACTGTCTGTGATTGATCAGGATAGTCCTCCGTCCACTCAGGATAAGCATGGAAAACAGCCAGGGGTGTGTATGCCTTATGCTGCGAGTTGACTCCTTGTAATGCCAGACCCAGATCATAACTGAAATAACCAGCACACAAATGATCCTTATACTTATTAAGAAAGGATCGTAACTCCTCAATTTCACGTATATCGGTGATGATGATTGTGTCAACAGGATCAGAGGCTGAGAGCTGTCTCCAAAAGGCATTGTCCCCACCTGCAGTCCTGAATACTAATTTTCCCTCACTCATGTCATAGATCCAAAAAATTCTGAATGATTCTATCACCTACAGCCTGCATCAGAAATGACTCGGGGTGAAACTGGAGCCCAAAGAGAGGAAGAGATGCATGTTCAATAGACATGATATCACCCATTTTATCTCTGGAGGTTGTTTTGAAGTCATTTGGTGTGTTATCAATCACCAGGGAATGGTAGCGAGCAGCTTCGAAGGTTTCTGGCAGAACGTGCAATATTCTTGAATCCTTGTGAGTCACGGGGCTGGTTTTACCGAACATAAGTTGCTGAGCCGGAATGACCTTTTGTCCAAAGCTCACAGCCAGACATTGATGTCCCAAGCAAATCCCAAGTATGGGTACTGATTTATGAGCCGCTTGAATCACCGGCATACAGACACCGGAATCAGAAGGTGTTCTTGGACCAGGACTGAGGATTATTTTTTGCGGATCAAGGTCTAATATTTGATCTACAGAGAGCTCATCATTCTTGATCACAGTGACACCTCCTCCCAGAGAGGAAACTTGCTGGTAAAGATTGTAAGTGAATGAATCGTAGTTATCGATGAGCAGAATCATGGGCGGAAAATATGATATGTCCTATGGTATGGAATATAAAAGTACGTCTTCGCGAAGGAGCGGAGCGACTGCGGCGATCTCAAGTTTGAGATTGCCACCCTTCGACATCACTCCGGGCAGACTAATCAGGGTTTGATACTTCCGAGTTCCTTCAATCGAGCCAATCGATCTGCTTCGTTCTTCTGCAGCCAGATATCTTGTGAGAGGAGTGTCCAAGCCTTCATGAAGTGAGGGGCTGCCTCGTCCGGTTTTCCTTGTAATAAGAGACATTCAGCGATCTCTTCTGAGACATACCCATCCTCATCACCTCCAGAATCACGAATCTCTTGTTCAAGCTTATATTGAGATTCAAGGGCAAGGTCAATGTTCCCTAATGAACGATGAGTTCTGGCGATACACCATTCAGCGATCTGAATCTCTCTAACCTGTTTATGTAGAACTCTGAATCTGAAGGCTTTTTCGAAAATAGCCAAAGCGGTTTGGTAGTCTCCCGCGTCATGATAGGTCCAACCAACATTATTATAAAGTGAACCAAGCCATTTTCGGGCACGAGGATCAAAGCTATTCTCGGCCATGCTGATCGCCTTTTCATTCCAAGCCAATTGATTTTCAGAATATTCTACAATCCCCAGCATGTGGGCGGCATCTACGGCGTAGAAGTCAGCTTTAGCTTCTTGGCCAAGTTCCCAAGCTTCCAGAAAGAAAGCCGTTGACGCTTCTTTTTTTCCTGAGGAGTTCAATACTCTACCTCGTTCGAGGAGGTATCTGATCTTTGCAATGGGAGTTTCATCAGTTAGTTGAGATTCTACTTGATCCAATAGGGCATGAGCCTCATCAAATTTCTGCTGTAGACCAAGCGTCCTGGCAATTTGAGTCCTGAGTTGAAGATGGTATCCAGGGGCCTGCTTGAATTCGACGCTAGCAAGTATATCCAGAAATTTCATCTCCGTTAACACTGGGTCATCGTAGTCCCATTGTTCATCAAAGTTAGGAAGTTCTGGTTCAGGTGTAGGGGACTTTATCGCTGAACAATTCATAATTGCCAACAACATAATTAAATTTATTGCGATTTTAAAGTTCATTTAAAGCTCCTGCTGGGTTGAAAGTATGCTTGTATAAGATATTCACTTTTGTCAACTTATTAGGCTATTAAAGTAACTGATATGAATGTATTCAAAACAGGTTAAAAGATATCAATGCTGAGAATATGGATAATAGGGGGATTAAATGTCACATAAGAATTTGACTTATCGTTATTCACGGGGATCAACTTGGATCCTGGTCCTCTATTTGTCAGTCATGATAAGCGGGTGTACTTTTAGACCTGCTGAGATAACACCTGAAGAAGCACGAGTTCTCCAGACGCGAGAATATACTGCAAGCCCAGAAGATATTGCCAGAGCTGTCACCACCGTGCTCCAGGATATGCACTATACCCTTGGGACTGTGACAATGGATCCAGGAATTATTACGGCTGAACGCTCATCAGAGAGACGACTTGCCCCCATCAGTCGTGAATCTATGAGTGAGGAAGAAATTGATCAAGGCATCAAAACCTTTTTTATTGTCGCCGGTGTAATAGCTGTAGTTGGAATCCTATTGGCCTGGGTATTTCATGATTCAGATGATGATGAAGATGATGAAGATGAACAGGACGATTATCGGCCCAGCCGCCCTCGGTCACATGGCCGTTCTCATCGCAGCACAACGCATGTGTACACAACCTCTGATGATTACGCCAGCGATTCATACTTGTATACTATGACCATCATGCTTGACGAAATCGTCCCAATGCAAACCCGGATCAGGGTAACGGTTCAAGGGCAGCATTTTGAAGGCTCACGGGTCGTGGAGTCCGGTCCGGTCCAGACCCAGGCGTTTTATTCAGACTTTTATAGTCGGCTCGATAAAATCCTCAAGTATTGAGAGATTTTTGCTTAGGGAAGTTACTAGCTCTTAATTCCATCAACCACGGTGCACATCGTTTGGTGTATCAGTGCTTCGACATTTACTTCAAACAGGATTTGTTCTTCAATCAGTAATGAAGCCAGGCCATGAACAGCACTCCATGCTACGTAGGCCAAGATCCAAGTATCTTTATGTGTTGTCCCAGTTTCTTCCTGAAACGCACCGATCACTTTTCTAAGTAATGCAAAAAGAGTATCACCTGAGTCTTTTAATGTAGGCCGGGTACGGCGATTGAGCGCCTCATTTCCATACATGAGTCGATAGTGGGCAGGATTCTCCTGGGCGAATTGAATATATACTTCTCCCAGCCCTTGTAACTTTTCTTCAATAGTCAGGGATGACTCTGAGAGCGTGGGCTGTATGCGTTTTTCAAGCTTTTCAAACCCAGTAGCCGCCACAGAGAGCATGAGATCTGATTTATCTTTAAAGTGGCGATAGGGTGCGGCTCTGGACACGCCTAGACGTTGACCAAGAGCTCGCATTGTTACGCTTTCAACACCTCCTTCAGTAATCATTATTGCTGCTTCATCAAGCAGTGCAGGGCGGAGATTTTTGTGATGATATGTCTTGTTTAGTGTTTCCATGCAATAAGATAAAAATAAATGTTGACAACGTCAATATCTAATTGTATGTTGACAAGGTCATCATAAAGAAAGGTGATCTAGAACAAAATGCGGAAACGCAAACAAAGGAGACCAAAATGAAGAAACTAACCTTAATGCTAATAGCCTTCACCCTGTCAGTAGCATTTGTATACAGTGCTCCCAATAAGAGCTTTAAACTTGGGATGCCTTATTCAACAGCTCAATTCATGATGGATGATACAAAGCTTGCCGGGAGAACTTTGACACCAACACTCGGGCTTAGCTATTTTGGTATTAGCAATACTAGCAAGTATTCTAATAATGGCGAATCGGATGAATCTAGTATGTCTGTTCATTTTTTGATTCCACGTCTTGGAGCACGCGTAGCAGGTGAGCGAGTTGGCGATCTAAACACTTACACATACGGAGAAGCCTTTATGGTTATTCCAATCATTACCGGTAGTGATTTGGATAATGAAGATAAAGATCAGATAAAAGATGCGACAGATCTACTTGGCCTTACAGTTGGTTCTGGTGTAGAATACTACTTCTCTGATTCATTTTCCATCGGTGGAGAGCTCTCATTTAACATGCTCTTCCATTCCACAAGTTATGAGGATTCATACGATGACTACAAGAGTGAATTCAGTACTCGACTTGGGGCAACTTTGACCCAGGTGACGTTTAACTATTATTTTCAAAAAGATTAGAAGAAGTTACCAAATGTTAAGCGGTTTAACTCAGATATGGCGATAATGATCAGGAATCAGGATATTACTTGTCACTATCAATTAAGCCGCTATCTTAAAAGCATCCAATATCTATGATGAGATTTTGTATGCACACTAACGAGGAGGATAGTTATGAAGCTATTTAGAATCTGTTTAGTTCTACTAGTAATGTTTGGAGGGTTATTTGCACAGGATGGAAGTATTATTCCTGGACAAAAATCAGCCATATCAAATCTGGCAACCCAGAATGGTTTTACCCAGTTGAGTCTGGATAATTATTTACAGGGCAATTATAATTCCAGCCTGGAAATGTTATCGAAAGACAATGCCGTTCTGGTGATTCAAGCCTTTCAATCGGAGAACAAACCACGTCCAAGTGTGATGTTGACCCAAACTCCGACAGCCGCTCCGACTGTTCAAAGAAGAAGTGCTCCAGTACAGGCAAAAAAGGAGCAAATTAGACCCAAGGCCAGTATCCTTGAAGTTGGCATGGCCAAACGCTTCTATCTGGTGGATGGAAATATCATCAATGGTACCATTCTTCAGATCAAAGGTGACGTGTGCGAGATTGAAACTCCTGATGGAACCTTGAAGATTCCTAAGCGAGATATTCTTGAAGAAACAGCCAGCATTACCAAGAAGGATGATACGCGCTATGTGGGTCCGGTTCTGAGGGATAGTATGCAGGAAATCGTCATCAGATCCAAATATGGAGATGTCGTAATTAACAAAAAAGACATCAAAGACATGGATCGTTTTCATGGTGGTAGGAAAGTAGCCTGGGCTGAAGAAAAGAAGACCTTTCACCAGGGTGAAGCTGTCTTAACAGACATATTCATGGATCCAACTGCATTCCCACTGCCTGCAAACACTTTTTATATAAGTGGTTTATCGCTGGGGTATGGTTTTACTGATCGCTTTATGCTGAGAACCAAATTCGGAAGCAATTTTTCCGGAGATCTGAATTTGCAGGGTCATTGGCGTTTTTATCATCGTCCAACTGCGGCAAAAGAATCTGCAGCAGCCATAGGGATGAGTGTACATCGTAACTACCCCATGGAAAATCTAGTCTCAAGATATTCCCAATTTATTAATGTTGACACCTTAGGAACCAAGTTGAATGGACATGAATCCATGGGTGTTAAAGATGTATTGAGTCCAACGGCTGAAGCAGGTATCTATGCTGAACTCTATTATGTGATGTCCTATCGCCGTACCATGGAAAGTGGCCGCGGTAAAGTGGGTGCCCATTTTGGAGCCAGAACCAACAGTTTTAACCTTTTGAAGGATGATTTGTTGAACGCTGATTCATCGTTCTCATGGGATTCAGATTTTAAACTGCCCTTTAGAGTTTTTGCTGGTTTTGAATATGACTTGTCCAAGAATATGAAATTCCTGGCCGAAGTTTGGGCAGATAATGGCAATAAATACCGTACTTTTTCCCAAGCTTGGGATGATTATTTCGGAGATGATACGCGCTTTGTTTTCGATGGTACAGATGGAAAGTATAGCATGGTAGATTTTGATTTTGGATTTCTATATGCAGTGAATGAGACTTTCCGGGTTGGTATTCACTTTCAACAGCCTTATCTGGTATTTTATTGGGAGTTCTACGAACTTTAGATAAACAGAGGGGAAGGTCAACATGTTTTATGACAAAAAACCTGTACTAGGTTTAATGATTCTCCTGTTGATGGGCATATTTCCAGAGTGTGTTTCAGCCCAAACACCATCAAGCTTTGAAGAACAGACAAAGCTGATCAGAATCAAGAAAATAGCCAACGAGTGGCAGGGTGCTATACTGACCTTGCACACTCGCGATGGCGACAAACTCCGTGGGCGTCTCATAGAAGTCTATGCTGAGAACTATCACATCCAGGTTGGTGCTCGAGAAGTGCAAATTCCACTGGCTGATGTGATTATGGTAAGCTTTGATCCTGGTCCCCCAGAGCTATTTCTGAGCATCATGTCTTCGTTCCTGGGAGCAAGTTTCCTGGGAGGAGCCTTGATGCTGGCGAATGAGGATGCTAGTTCTGCGAATATTAGTACGGCAGCATTCCTGGGTATGATAGGTGGCGGTTTATGGGGATATTCAACATTCTATGAAAGCGAGATTATCTATCTTGAATAAATATAAACGGAATATAGGAGCAGGATTAGTTCTAATCCTGCTCCTCTCGGGGTGTTATAACAACACGCACATCAGGACCCAACGTGTTCTTGAGCCTGGCGAAAAGGTTATTTCAGCGAATGCTGGTATGGCTGTTTTATTGGCAGATAATCCTGGAGGATCATACCGGATCGAGGAGAATGGTATTAGTGCGTTTCGTGCTGGAGTTTCCTATCTCGGTCTTCACAGAGGGTTAGAACAGGGAATAAATATAGGATTGGGATTAACTGGAGAGGGTAACACTGATCTTACGATCGGTTATGATATCAGGAAAGTAAAAGCATTCACTGGGAATAAACCCTACCGGTATGGTCTACATGTAGAGTTAAATAGTCTCCTCGATAGTGGGCTGGAGGGAAATGTGTATCAGCTGAGACCATACCTCATGACTATCACATCAGAAAGTAAAAATATGTATGCGGGTGTTCATGGGCTTTTAAGCTTTGGTGACCTCACGGGCAACGACTACAACGAAACGTGGGATCCGAATTTGAACCAATGGACTTATGGCTATGTTGATTATAAATATCGGGTCTCCTCTATTGGTTTAGGGATCACCGTTGGCAATGAAATGAGATTGGGCAATGTGTTACTCCAATCACAAATCGATCTATCACTTGTGAATCAAACTCATGAACTTGCTGGTACAGGGTTCGATGATAATGAATGGGGAGATTGGAATCCCCTGGATAAAACGGGACCCGTAATTGGTATCAGCACGGCTATTCGACGTGCGCCCAAGCGTGTTGTTCCAGATCTAAGCTATTTGAATAATGCCAGAGCACCCATTGGCACTACCCATAGGAAAGAAGCCAAGAAAGTTAACTATGATCCTTTTACTGGTCAGATGGTTGTTAAAGAGTCAACAGATGAAGCCCTACGTTTTGATCCAATTACTGGTGAACTCATCAAAGCGACTAAACCAGCTGAGTTTGATCCTCTTACAGGGGAAGCTATCACAGTAGAATCATCACCGCAATTTGATCCAGCGACTGGTCTACAAATGGCCACGACCCCTGAAAAAGATCAGGCCCCAGTGTCACTCCTGTCAGCTGAAGAGAAATCGGCATTGATGACAAATGAGTTGAAAATAACCTACTTGAATGGAAACGCCGTAAATGCTAGAGTTATCGATATCCAGGATCAAGGCATGGTTGTTTTTCAAGTGGCATATGGAAAATCTGGGATGCAAACAATTACCTATGACAAAATTCGCGGTATCAAGTTTGCTGGGAAGCGTAAAGGTATAAGCGGTGGATTCGAGGGAGCTCTAGCCGGTTGTGGGCTAGGTGTTGTGCTTCCACTTGCCCTCAGCATAGGTGTGGGTGAACCTGAAATGATATTTTTAGGTATGCTTACTGCACCAGTAGGCAGTTTGGGCGGTTTTATCTATGGAGCGCTAAAAAATGATAGCTACACGCTCAACTTTAATGCTATACAAACGGTAGCTGCAGATAATGCGTCTCGTAGTAATATCATACTACACACAACAAAGGTCTATTTGAAGACAGGTTCATTCCCAAAAACTGATCTGCCCAAGACTCCTGCAGGGGTAAAACCCTGAAAATATTCCAGCGATGGACATTAAGGGTTTTGTTTTTGCTCTTAGTCTTTGGATCGGTCAAAGCGCAACAGATAACACCCCTGGACTCACTGTATTCTTACAATACTTTGGGTCCAGAGTTACGTGTTGTTTTAAAACCAATCCAATGGTGGCAACATTTGAGCTATCAGTCTGATGCCATGAACTGCCAATTCTATCACTCATGCTCTAACTTTATGGTGGATGCCATTCTTGAGAAGGGTGTCCTAAAAGGGGCAATTATTGGGACGGATAGAATTGTCAGGTGTAACCCTGCCGCTCGCCACTATCACCTTCAGATACCAGATTCACGAATCCAGTATGATGGACGTCTGATAGAACCACTAGACTGGACAGTTGCTAATCAACCAGAAAAAAGTCCTGCATTGGCTGTATCTCTTTCCTTGATCCCTGGTCTGGGACGAATATATGCAGGTCATCCAGTAGATGGATTCCTGAGCTTACTCTTGGTCGCCAGTTTTGCCTATAATACCTACGCACATGACAAAGCTGGGAATCCAATTCGAGCCAGCTTGAACGCAGGCCTGATGACCCTGTTTTGGGCTGCTGATATTTACGGTGCCTACCGTACGGCAAAAATGACCCCTGATATCCACTCGCCCTAGATTAACCCTGCAACAAATAGAGCCATACGCTGAACACTCATTGGGAAAGATGCCCATAATATGTAGTGTTGAATTACAGGTCACTTTCAAATAGATTAATCGTCTTAGAAGTCCTAAAAATTAAGGTCTCAATTCATTATGGAAATACGTTCATTAAGGGGAAATATGAAGAAGCTCAACTTTTTACTGATACCTATATTAACGCTGTTCATTCTGGGTGGCTGCTCCAGCAATCCATACGTCAAAGAGATACCCAAGGAACAATATGTGGTCATGCTCTCTCTGGATGGGTGTCGCTGGGATTATCCGCAAATGGCTCATATGCCCAATTTGGAATCCATTGCACGAGATGGCGTGAAATTAGAGTCTCTTCAACCTTCTTTTCCCAGCAAAACTTTCCCGAATCACTACAGTATCGCTACTGGTCTCTACCCTGACAATCACGGTATAGTCCAGAATTCATTCTATGATCCCGATATGGATGCATATTATAAAATCCGTGATCGAGAAGCAGTTGAAAATGGAGACTTTTACGGTGGAGAACCCATTTGGGTGACGGCAGAGAAACAAGGTTTGAAAACCGCCTCCTTCTTTTGGGTAGGCAGTGAAGCTCCGGTGAAGGGCACTTATCCTACACGCTGGAAGCCATATGATCATAATTTTCCCTATGAAGCCAGGGTTGATAGTGTGATTGCCTGGCTACAGCTCCCCAAGAAAGAAAGACCCAGACTGATTACCTGGTATTATCCTGAGCCAGATGGTGTGGGACATGAATTCAGTCCGGAGAGCATTGAGGTAAAAGAAAAACTGGAGTACTTGGATGGACTCATTGGTGACTTCCTCGCTAAGATTGCTGAGCTACCATTTGCGGATCAGGTAAATGTGATTGTGACTGCTGATCATGGTATGGCTCGCATATCAGCTGATAAAACGATTTACTTTGATGACTATATCCAGACAACCTGGCTTGATACTGCCTTGGGTTCCAACCCCATGTGGATGTTTGATGCAAAAGAAGGTTATGAGGATTCAGTTTATAATAATCTCAAACGAGCTTCGAACATTCGAATATGGTGGAAGGACAGCATCCCCGAAAACCTGCACTATGGAAGCAATCCCCGCGTGATGGATATCGTCGCCGCTCCAGATCTCAATTGGAGTGTTGGTTGGAGAGACCGTGAAATGCCAGCAGGCTATATTGGTGGTACCCATGGGTATGATCCCCACTATAAAGATATGCACGCCATCTTTTATGCAGCGGGACCGGCTTTTAAGAATGGTTATGTCCATCCAACTGTGGAGAATGTTAATATTTATCCTCTCATTGCCAAAATTCTGAATCTTGATCCGGCAGAAACAGATGGCAAACTTGAGAATGTCAGTCGCATGCTCAAACCGAAAATGTTGATCGATAAGTAAACATGTTTGATTTTGTCTTTCCTGGAGGACTTTATATTTTTGCAGGAGTGTTTGTGCTACTCCTGACATTCTATCGTTGGGTCAATAAGGATAAAAGCTGAAGTCACCAAGAAATAGAAATGTCGCTTGTCTGTGGCCGATCCTCATTATTATTGGCCTGACTTCCTGCACTTTACCAAATCTTGGATTGGGTGAGTATCTCCGTCCTGTCCGAAAGTATCTGAATAAAGAACGTAACTATTGGTCAGATAAGATAAAACTCAGTGGAGATGTGGGGAGTGAGATCATTTATTATAAGAATGGTCGGGTTGCTCTTGAGCGTATTTATAGTGGACATGGTCTCCTGACGAACATTGACTATTTTGGTCGACATGGTGAGGTTATTCGGTCCGATTCCCTGGTCTACTCGGATGAAGGACATTTGGTTGCAGGATACTATTTCTCTGAACCAGAGCATAAACAGATTCTGAAATTCCTGAACTATAAGCAACAAGGACAATTGAGTCAGCGCTCCTGGTTTGGTACAGCAGATGAATTGCTGAGTAGGGAGTTCTATCTCTTTGATCGTAAGGGCCACAGAAGATCACATACAATTTTTGATGGAAATGATACTCTGCTGTATTCTGAGTCCTATAAACAGGGCAGTGATCAACTGGAAATTCAGAACACCTATGCTGCTGATGGTACAACCATCAGGCAAACTCGTTTTGAAACTGATCAACCACCTTATCAATATGAATTTGATGAATCTGGTGTGGTAACTAAGATCTCAGAATTGTACGATGCTGGATCACCAGCGTGGACCAGCGAATTATACTATAATCCAGATGGAAGCTTGGACCGGAGCCACTTCAGTACGAACAACCGATTTCTTTTTACTTATTTGGGTGGTCTTGAACTTTATGAGAAAAAGATTCGATCCTGGCGGCATCCCTCTCACCCAAATATCTCTAGTGGCAGTGTTAAAATGAACCATCGGAATCCCTTTGTGATTGAAAAGAAGACTGATGATCAAGGACTTAAAATTAACGAGTATAGATTACCAGCAAGTGGTGCCTTGTTCAAACGAAGCACATTTGATGCTCTGGATCGACCGATCTCTGACACGCTATATTCGAATCGAACCGGCTTCCAGGTGATCAGTGTGATCAATTATGATACTTTAGGGTTTGTGAATACAGAGGTGACCTACAATCTTGCAGATCAGGCAAAATGGCGTCATACCTGGTTCAGGGACGATGAGCAGCAGATTATCCGAGAGGAGCTTACTGAACTACCAAATACTTTCAGGGAGGCGGTCACTCGTTTCTACGATTATTCGGGTCAGGCTGCCATGTCTGAGAAATTTAGCAGTCCAGATTCTTTTGATGGATCATGGTTATTTTATCATGGTGGTGGAATTGAAAAAACCATGTTCTATAATTCTGCGGCTGAGCTGAAAGAATCGTGGTTTGTGCGACCCTCAGGTGACACAGTGCAACACTCCCGTTTTCAAAACATAGATTATTTTAAAGTTGAATCAAAACTGGGACCGCGGGACAAACTTCTATCACACCGTCGCTTCACAGAGGATGGACTTTTAAATTGGGAAGTGTTTTTTGATGAAGAAGAACAGTTATCTCATGAAATTCACAGGAAAAATGATGGCTCCATTTTTCGTGAGGTAAACTATGATCGCGAGACACGAATTATTAAAAGTACAACCTATGCGCCCATTGACCCTGATCGGGTTCATACCGGTGAAGAACTGAAGGGCGAACTGTCTGCGCAACTGCTTAAACGACTCAATGCAGATGGTGAAGTCGTTCAAATCATTTCCAGGAATTCTAGTGGTCAAAAAGAGTGGGAGAGACGGTATGCCTTTAAGGGTGGATTATTGGTGAGGTCTGCACAATTGGGATCAGATGGAATCCCGGAGATAATTTCAAAGTATACTCACAATGAGAATGGTCAGATCCTTTCAGAATCCGCTTATGACAGAGAGGATAGTTTAGCTCACACAGTAGAATATCGTTATGGTGAAAATCACGAGTTAATTCTTAAAACATTTGTTTCAAACGTTCACAAGAAAAATAATTCAAACCGCCTGTACTACGATGAGCTTGGACGAGTACAACGGGATGAGACAATTGAAGATCAACGTTTTGTTGAAGCAATAGAATATGAATATTTCCCAGAGTTCTTTTTAAGGGTAGCAACTCATACCAATCCAGGGGGCATGATAATTAGAAAGGAAATTGAGAACTATTTTGAGGGGAATATATTCAATTTAAGGGCAGTCTCTAATTAGCTAAGGTCCAGGAAATCAGATTCAACTCTCAAAAATTCAGACTGGCACGGAGGGGTGCCAAATGTTATGATACGCCCATGATAAATCTACACGTATTAGCTGCTGATGCGGCACGTCAAGCAGGTAATATTCTACTAAAATATTATAAAAATGCCTATGAGATCCAGGAGAAGAGTTATCATAATCCGGTTACTACCGCAGATCATGAAGCAGATGCGTTTCTCAGAGAGTTCCTCATGGCATCTACCCCCGATTTTGGATGGCTTTCAGAGGAAACGATTGATTCTGAAGACCGACTAGACAAAGAGTTTGTATGGATTGTTGATCCTCTGGATGGAACCAAAGAATTTATTGAAGGTGTGCCACACTTTGTCGTTTCCATCGGCCTGGTAAAAAATGGGATTCCAATATTGGGAGTGCTCTATAATCCTGTTCAAGATGAGATGATTCGCACTGACGATTCAGGAACAGTATGGTATAACGATGCAAAGGCCAGTATCTGTCAGGATCAGGAATTACGGGAAGTTTCGTGCTTAAATAGTCGTTCTGAAACTCGAAGGGGACTCTGGGAGCCATGGGCAGGCGAATTTAGGGAATTAATTCCCATTGGAAGTGTTGCATATAAATTGGGATTGGTCGCAGCTGGACGAGAAGATTTTTTTGTTACCTTACGTCCAAAAAATGAGTGGGATATCTGTGCAGGTCACGCCTTACTTTTGGCCAACGGTGGTACTATGAAGACTAACACGGGTGAGGAGATTCTATATAATCAAAGGAAAACTATTATTCGGCCAGGGATGACTGGCGGGAATCCAAAGTTAGTAGAGATATTTGTCCAAAGATTTAATGAACGTGAAGGAAAATAAGATGAGCTCAGATTCAAAAAGACATGAAGCTTATGATGTACTTGGCGATGGAGTCAGTTTTGTACGTTTGATCAATACCATGGGGTCAGATGTAGAGATCGCAAACGGAGCACGAGTTTCTTTTGGGAAACGCAGAGAAGAGTTGAATGAAAAAGATAAGGTACTCATTCAATATTTGGCAGACGAAAGGCACACTTCTCCATTTGAACATGTGGCTTTTACCTTTCACGTCAAGTGTCCACTATTTGTTACCCGCCAATGGCATCGCCATCGCACCTGGTCATACAATGAGATCAGTCGTCGCTACACTTCTATTAATCTTGAGTTCTATGTCCCAAATGCTTACCGTCAACAAGCGGAGACAAATCGTCAGGCGAGTACAGATGAATTACTGAGTGAGACCAAGGATGGAAAGAGTATTCATGATATCGTCGAGAACCATACGAGAGGCGCCTTTGAGCTCTTTGAATCTCTTATCGAACAGGGTGTTGCGAGAGAACAAGCCAGAATGGTTCTCCCCCAAAATATGTACACAGAGATGTATGCGACTGTGAACTTACACAATCTAATTCATTTTATTGAATTGCGTATTCATGCCGGTGCACAATGGGAAATTCAACAGTACGCTATGAAACTCTTGGATTTAGCTGAGGAAGCGGCCCCATATGCTATCAAGGCTATTCGCAAAGCCCGTAATTGGTAACAGAGGGGGATTAACAATGGAAGCAATCGGATTTATATTTGGATTAGCGGGGCTAGCCTACGCAATTATGGCTACAAACCGACTCAATAAGCTGGAAGAAAAACTAAAAGAATTAGGCGTGTTAGATAAAGATTTTAAGTCTGGAGAGAAATAATCATGGCAAAAGCAAATGCAGTATATGCTCAGTCAGGTGGAGTGACCAGTGTCATTAATGGTTCCGCTTATGGCATCATCAAGGCTGCTCAAGAGTCTGGAATAATTGAAAATATTTATGGTGGCCTTTATGGTATCAATGGCGTCCTTGAAGAGAATCTGGTGGATATTGCTCAAGAAAATCCCAATGATATCGAAAATCTTCCTTTTACGCCATCGGGTGCATTCGGCTCTTGCCGAAAGAAACTTCCGTCACTGGAAAAGAACAGAGCGGATTTTGAGCGTATCATTGAAGTTTTCAAAGCTCATGATGTGCGTTATTTCTTCTATAATGGAGGAAATGATTCTATGGATACAGCTTATAAGGTTTCTCAGTTAGCTCATGATATGGGTTATGATGTGACCTGTATTGGTATCCCGAAAACAGTGGATAATGATCTGCCGGTTACCGATAACTGCCCTGGCTTCGGTTCTGTGGCGAAATATAATGCAGTTTCCATTCGTGAAGCCTCCTTTGATGTTGCTTCCATGCACCATGATAGTACAAAAGTATTCGTATCTGAAACTATGGGTCGACACGCTGGCTGGATAGCTGCCTCGGCTGCCATGGCTGGTCTCAATGAGGATGAAGGTCCACACATCATTCTATTGCCTGAGGTTGCTTTCAGAGAAGAGGCCTTTCTGGCAGAAGTTGAGCGAATCCGAGCTAAAATCGGTTACTGTGTTGTTGCTGTGTCAGAGGGTCTGCAAAATACCGATGGTAAGTTTGTTGCGGACGCTGGAACTGTAGATATGTTTGGACATACTCAGTTGGGTGGAGCTGGCGATTTCATTGCCAATCTGGTGAAGAATAAGTTGGGCATCAAAGTTCACAATGCACTCCCTGATTACTTTCAACGTTCTGGTCGTCATATCGCCTCAAAAACTGATGTGGAACAGGCTATCGCTGTTGGAAGAGAAGCTGTCAATCTTGCCGCTCAAGGATTAAATGGTCAGATGGTGACTATTGTTAGAGATTCTGATACTCCCTATTCATGGAGTGTGGGACATACAGATATTGCCAACATTGCCAATAAAGAAAAAGTACTTCCTCCTGAATACATTCGGGAAGACGGATTCCATGTGACTGAGGCATTCAGAACCTATTGTAGCCCCTTGATCGAGGGCGAGCTTTGGCCGGACTATGCAGGTGGAATTCCTGTATATAGCCAGTTGAAGCGCAATCTGGTGCCCAAAAAGCTAGGATAACTTCTTGTAAGAAAAGCGGTTGGAGGAGCATTTGTTGTCTTCTATATTGACCCGCTTTTTATAGGATACATGGTGGGCGTAGCTCAGTTGGTAGAGCGCGCGGTTGTGGTCCGCGTGGTCGTCGGTTCAAGCCCGACCGTTCACCCCAATATTGCAGATCGAAATGCATTTGTGATTCGTTTGAATTATAATAGTTTCGTTACGATTTGTAGTTTGGTCCCTTCGTCTAGTGGTTAGGACTCGAGATTTTCATTCTCGCAACAGGAGTTCAATTCTCCTAGGGATCACAAAAAGCCCGGTCATTTGATCGGGTTTTTTTGTATGCTTAATTTTCAATTAAGGCGATATTGTAGTGATCATGTTGAATCTTTATAAACGAATACAAAGATATTTTGGTACGCTTAGAGTCGAGGAAATTCTTGGACTAACCTATCTATTACTCGTTTTATTGATCTCTCTCTCCGCTAATCTATATTATTTAATCTACAAAACACACGTCTCAGTGCGAGTTGAGATTAGTGTGTTGCAGATTGGATTTACTCTCCTGTTGTTTATAGGATTCTATGGCTTGCTTTGGTTACTACCAAAAAATAAAATCATAATTATGACCCGGGATTTTAGCCCCTTCCTGATTGTATTAGCAATTTATATGAATCTCTACGACATGATCCACTTTATCAACTCAAATGACATTCACTATACTTTGCTTAGTGTTGATGCATGGCTATTTGGAGTACAGCCTACCATATGGATTGAACAATTCTATCATCCTCGTCTTACTGATTGGTTTTCATTTGCCTATATGAGCTACTACTGGATAGCACCAATCCTCCTTGCATCATTGTACCACAGAAAGCTTTACAGTGAATTCCGATTAATTATGGTGACCATGATGACAGCTTATTATATTGGGTTTTTGGGATATATCATTCTCCCAGCCGCTTCTCCATATGTAGTGATCCCTGAGCTTTACCATATAGATATATGGAAGGGAACATCATTCATATCCAAGTGGCTACAAGCTATTGTCAATTTATCACCGGATCGTGTTCGGGATGCTTTTCCTTCTATGCACAATAGCATTACATTACTCACAGTCTTTATGGCATGGCGTTATAACAGAATTATTTTTTGGGTCTTGTTGCCTCTTGCAATATCACTAGTAATAGCAACCGTATATTTACGCTACCATTTTGTAGCGGATATATTAGCTGGTTTTGTTGTGACCATCATGGCAATTTATCTTTCCCCAAAGCTTGATAATTGGTGGTATAATTGGCAAAAACGACAGGGGATCGACCCTGAGGTTGAAAAAAATTATGGAGCTTAAACTTTGAAAATTAATGATCAGATATCAGTTCTTATCATCAAATCCGAGAGAGAGATGACTGAATCCAGGGAAATTCGCCAGGTGGTCTTTGTTGAGGAACAACAAGTCGCGCCAGAGATTGAATACGATCAATATGAAGATACTTCAACTCATGTTTTGGCTCGTATTGGAAATAAGGCGGTGGGAACAGCACGTTGGCGGAAAACGGATCAGGGGTTTAAGCTTGAGCGATTTGCCGTGCTCAATTCTACCCGGGGAAAAGGAGTTGGTCTAGCCTTGGTCAACTTTGTTTTAGATCAGATTGGAGATAAATTCAAGTCCTATTTGTACTCACAGGTTTCAGCTATTGGTTTCTATGAGAAATTGGGATTTAAAGCTGAAGGGGAAATTTTCTACGAGGCTGATATTCCCCATCGGAAAATGGTATATCGGCCTGAATCGATTATTCGATTATAGCCAGGGTTTCTAGGAGCTGATACCAGCCTTTTTTATACAATAGCGTTGACATCTTTCGATAGCCAACACCATAGTCCGGGTCAAGACTTGCTTTCATATTAGCCAACCTGAATTTAGCGAATTCAGAACGATCATTTTCATAAACCAATTCACTGCCAAGATTACAGAATCCCTCTCTGATATCTGACCTGAGATCGAGGTCATTCTGGAAAAGATAAACGTGTAATAATTCGTGGGCTAGGACTGCTCTGAACAGAGTCCGTGGCAGATTCGTAAGAATATAGATGTGGCTGCTGCTTGAGATAATTTTACCATTTCGGGATTTAGTGTTGTGATCGGTAAATCCCTGCATCTCGTTTGTATAAGTCTCCGATATACTGCTTAACGTCTGACTGTCAACTAATGAGATAGGAATCTCAGATGGAAAATCATCGATGTAGTTTGACGCTAACAGTCTTTTTACATAACGTAAAGAAGATTCTATTTGATAGTCATCTATCACAGACGTGTAGTTGCAGAGACTACAAATGTGGCGTCCATCACCCAGACTAAAGCCGCCCTCTGTCAGTGGGTCACTAATTAAGCGACCGCAGGTACTGCATTCTGGGAGTTGCTCAGAGTGATAGGCATGAAAAGAGTTTCCCCACAAATCACTGAAATATTTGCCAATGAGTGGCTCCTCGCAAATATTACATTTAGCAACGACATGATCTAGGTAGCACTCCGAATGATAATGCTTGTCACCGAGCACATTATGCTGACCATCAATGGGCTCGCTACAGTAATCACATTTAGGTTGGATATGATCTCGATAGCAGCCCTGATGATAGGGTTTACCGTCAAGAATAAGGTATTCTCCAGTAATATCTTCGCCGCAATAAGTACACTGAGTTTGAGCTGAAACCTGGTTAGTTAGGATTAGGAATAGGATGAGGGATATTAGTTTAGCCTTTTGCATAATGCGCATAATATATCTTTCCAGGTATCCAATCTCAAATGAATGTCAATCTTTAATAAAATGAGCTGCATCTCCGCAAGACCAAACCCATCATTGCACACTTTCTGGTGAAAACTATATTTCTCGTACTTGAAATTAGTGGGGGGATAGAATAATAACTTTGTAGGGATATCCTGTTATGTATAAAATCCGTGAATTCGATCCACAAATTGACCAAAAAGCTGCTCATCGTATTTGGCGAGAAATCAATTGGATAGAAGATGAAGATGGTGACAATCTGCTGGATGTGTTTCTGAAAGAGGGCAGTGCCCTGGTTGCAGAATTGAATGGTAGTGCCGAGTGTCTGGTTACATCCAAACCCAGCATCCTAAAATACCAGGCGCTGGATCTAAATTTGAGTGTGGTAACATCAGTGGGCACAAGTCGGATTGCTCGCAAACAAGGATTAGCTACCAAAGTGACAGCTAAACAGATCGCACTAGATGCTGAAGCTGGTGCCATTGTGAGTACACTGGGTATCTTTGAACAAGGTTTTTATGAACAATTGGGTTACGGGAGCGGTAGTTATGAGCATTGGATCACATTTGATCCAGCAGATCTCCTTATTGACCTAAAGATCAGACCACCCAGACGATTATCCAAGGAAGACTGGAAATTGATGCATGGGGCACTCATGAATCGGCAACGACGGCATGGTGCGGTCACTTTATTGCCTGAATGCGTTGCGGAAGCAGAACTTAGTCTTCCTAAAAATGGCTTTGGCTTGGGATATATGGATGAATCAAGCAATGAGCTAAGTCATTTTTTCTGGGGATCCATTAAGGAAGAGAGTGGCCCCTTACCTATCAGGATCATGGCATATCAGAACTTTGACCAATTTTTGGAACTCATGGCGGTGATCAAATCTCTTGGAGATCAAATTCGCTTGGTAAAAATGCGTGAACCGGCTGGTATCCAGATGCAGGACCTCATTCGGAATCCTTTTCGACCTCGAATAACGACAGAGAAATCCAATTTTGAGCATAAAAATCTAGCCACATCCTACTGGCAGACACGTATTTGTGATGTAGAAGCATGTGTGGGAGCAACTCGACTAAATTCAGGCTCTGTTGAATTTAATTTAGAATTAAGCGACCCCATTGTATCTCTGTTGGATTCAGATTCAATGTGGAGAGGTTGTGCCGGAAACTACTCGGTTAACTTGGGGCTTGAATCTAGTGCAAAGCGGGGATTCGAAAAAGAGTTGCCAACTCTTACGGCCAGCATTGGTGCCTTTACTCGTTTGTGGCTGGGAGTGGGCTCAGCGACAGGTCTTTCAGTTACAGACAATCTCTCCGGACCTCCTGAGCTACTGGAAGCATTGGACAGGGTTCTCTGCTTACCACAACCACACCCGGATTGGGATTATTGATCTAATCGAGAATGTGACCTTAGACTAAGCCACTTTCTCCCGGGCCCCAAAGACGGGTGGACTTTTTGAAATAATGCCCCTTTTGATCTGATACGCTCTCCACCAAGTATCGATTTTCGGTGTCAGGTACCAGACCCCCATGCATAAAAACAATCCAGCATAAATATCAATAACGTAATGGTGCCTCAAGTACACAGTAGCTGTGATAAGAGAAATTCCTATGGGGAGAAAGATCCAGAACAGCACTTTGTGAAATCTCCAAGCCATACCAAGAGTGAGAAAAGTTATAGTACAATGTAAAGATGGGAATGCTCCCCGAGATGATGAGGCACTAATATTCACTACTTTTCTAGCACTCTCAGAAATGAGTGAAGTTCCCTTAAATATATTAATCGTATATAGATCAGCCAGTGCTAGCCGGGGTGGTGCCGCAGGCAACAGGATGTACAATATATAGCCACCATAATAGCACAACATCATGGTGAGCATAACGGTGCGAAATTGACGATCTTCCTTCTTATAGTACATAAACATGACCAAAATGACAGTAATCCAGAAATAATTCATATAGGCAAAGGACAGCCAGTCTGTAATCCAGGGTTGATAGAACTTTTCAGCCCATACCGTAGGTGAAACCCCAAACATCCATTCATCGATGGCATTAAGCTGGAAATGAACATCATTGGGATTAACAAAATGGATAGTGTCATGCAGGTTTGTATAGATCGCAATTGCGAAGATAAAAGGTGCAACTTCTCTAATAAATTTAAAGATCCTCTTCTCAGGTCGAAACCAAAGATACCAATAAAAAATCAGCATGAGCAAAAGAGTTACAATGATGCGCCAGATTCCGCCCTCGATCTTGATTGAGGCTTCATTGGCTGCAGTGTAAAAATACCAATTTGCTTTGAGCGTGATAAGGATGGAGGGAATAAGAAAGACTAGAAAGATGACTTCCTCAATTCTCAAACTTTGTAAACGGCGTTTCCAGATTTCCATATTCAAATTATTTCCTGAGTTTCATTATTTAATCTGCTAACACAAATTTTTAATTGCTGGGGATTTCCACAATGTTGAGTACGCCAAGTGAGGCTAATGCGAAGATCGAGCATCCCAGAACTGCTCCTGCCCCTACTGCCAAAATAGTTTTTCTGTGGGAAAGGAGCATCACTCTGGCGAGAGCCATACCAGTCCACACTCCTCCTGCAAACGGAAGGGCGGTAATCGTTAGCGGTCCAAGCCAGCCTAAGCGAATGAGACGGGCAGTCCATTTTCCCTGCTTTAGATGAAGCTGAACACGTTCGGATCGGTTCTTTATAGCTTGAGACCATTGGAAGCGATCAAGTGACCAGGCAAAAGCGTAATCGACAATGGCCATAAGTACAAATTCACTCAAGATAACTATGATTGAAATCTTAAGGACACTCAAACCTAAAACCAGTCCCAAAGGAAAGGCAGCCTTCTTGCCCAGTAAGTATTGTGCAATGAGTACGGATGAACCTGCAATAATTTCCTGAGGGATCAGCTTTGCTCTTCCTCAACCTGTTTAACAACCATTAAGCGTTGATAAGCGGTATAGTTGGTTCCGATAGCCAGAACGATGATGGCTAATTGCATAATTATTTCAGAGCCCCAATATTCCACGCCGAGAGGGTTCAATATTGCGGCTAATGATAGGATGACAAAACGTTCAAAACGCTGCATAAAGCCCACTAAGCGATCCACGCCTAAAGACTGTGCTCTGGCACGGACATAGCTCACCATCATAGATCCCATGAGAGCCAGGAATGACCAGAAAAACATGGGACTATCTCTGAAATGGAATGTAATCCCCATAAAGACAAACATCTCAACATAGCGATCCAAGCTAGAGTCCAGCGTTGCACCAAATTTACTGGAACGCTCACCGAGTCGAGCTACCGTACCGTCGAGGGTATCTAGAATCCCACTTAGGAGTAGTAGGATACCTCCTGTGGCGCTGTGTCCGAGGAGGAAAAAGAAAGCAGAAATCATCCCGACGGCGAATGCGACAAGCGAAATCGTATTCGGGTTTTTCCCCATCAGGGGTGTTCTGGCAACAATGGCTTTGACAACATTGTAGTAGGTGTCAACAAGCCCTTCTCTCAAATGCATGAGAACCAGGGATATCTATTCATAACTGTCATAATATTCATGTCCCACGTGGGTTATCAGCTCTTCGCCCATCATCCACCTTAAGGTGTTTTTAAGTTTTGTGAGTTGGATAAATATATCATGCTCGGGATAGAGTTCGGGGGCCACCATAGGCGCTTTAAAATAGAAGGATAACCACTCCTGAATGCCACGCATATTATGGCGAAGAGCCAGATCAGCGAATAATACCAGATCTAGAACTATGGGTGCAGCCAGTATGGAATCCCGACAGAGGAAATTAACTTTAATCTGCATCTTGTAGCCCATCCAGCCAAAGATATCTATGTTATCCCAACCTTCTTTCTCATCTCCACGAGGGGGGTAATAATTGATCCGAACTTTATGGTAAAGGTCCTTATATAGATCAGGATAAGTGTCAGGCTGGAGGATGTAGTCGAGAGCTCCCCTTTTGGAAACTTCTTTTGATTTAAACGACATTGGATCATCAAGTACTTCACCATCTCGATTCCCCAGAATGTTTGTTGAGAACCAACCTTCAACGCCGAGCATCCTGGATTTTAATCCCGGTGCCAGGATGGTTTTAATCAGAGTTTGACCTGTCTTGAAATCCTTACCTGCGATGGGAAGTCCTTCTGACATGGCCAGCTCCTGGATAGCCAGAGTGTCCACAGCCAAATTGGGTGCTCCCATTAAAAATGGGACGCCACTTTTGAGTGCGGCGTAGGCATAAATCATACTGGGAGCAATTAGAGGATCATTGTTCCGCATGGCAGCTTCAAATTTTTCTAAACTGCTATGGATATCTGTGGGTTCAATATAGGCTTCAGTACTTGCACACCAGATCATGACATCTCTGGTGGTTCCATTGGTCTCCCTGAACTGCTTGATGTCGTCCATGAGCATTTCAGCCAAATGCATTTTTGAGGGTGCAGATTTTTTATTTGGGCCATCAATGTTTTTCACATATTCATGGTCAAAGACTGCACTCATAGGTTTTACTTTTTCGAGAGCTTCTCTCGCTTGTTCCAGATCTTGAGGGCTTAATACCTGGGCGTTAGAAGCAGCCTGAAAAGCATCCTCCTTAAAAATATCCCAGGCACCAAAAACCAGGTCCGTTAATTCTGCAAGAGGGACAAAGTCTTTGATCTTTGGATTGCGCTCTTCCGTACGTTTCCCAAGTCGGATTGTGCCCATTTGTGTCAAGCTCCCAATAGGTGGAGATTGATTATTTATGATGGCATCGACACCAGCAATAAATGTTGTTGAGACAGCTCCTAATCCAGGTATAAGTACGCCCAGTTTCCCCTTTGGTGCTTTAGAATCCAAAACAAACTCCTCTTATATATATAAACTAATCAATAAAAAATAATGGCGCAAAATGTAACCTACTCTGTAAGTATTTCAAGCTGTGGATTCGTACTTGTAATCCATGAATTTCCCCTAAAACTCAGTAAACACTCCATTGCACTAGTTCTAACTACAACTATATTTTCTGAACACAATTCAGGTGGGGAAACAACTCGGGAGACTGTCGATGCAACGCCATACTATATTCATATTCAGTATCAGCATAGTCATATTTTTAAGTGCCTGTAGTTCACAAAAAGTGGGTGTTTATGATGATCTGAGTAAGAATAAAATGGAAAAATCTTTTAGTCGGTATATGGGTACACCCTATAAATGGGGTGGAACCGAGCCTGGACGAGGTGTGGATTGTTCTGGATTTACATCAGGTGTTTATCGTGACCAGGGCATCATCATTCCACGTACTTCAAGAATGCAATACACAGTAGGTGATGAAGTAGCCAGAGATGAACTCCAGTATGGTGACCTGCTATTCTTTGATACGCTGGGGAAGGGTATCAGCCATGTGGGAGTATATAGCGGCAGCAATAAAATGGTGCACGCCAGTTCCAGTGCCGGAGTAACCAGCACGTCCCTTGGCACAGACTATTGGAAGAAACGATATATCGGAGCACGTCGCTTGACAGGATCTGATCTCAGATCCGGAGAGGTCAGCGGTGAACTACATCTCCTACCCAAAGCATACCCGTTAAGAGTGCGTCGTCTTGTGGATGTACCTACGGCCGATATCATTGAGAATCGATTCATTGGTTTAGATATTCAGAATGATGCTGAAGGGAATCTACGGGTTGCCAGCTCCATCAGTATCTGGAATCATTGGGAGTGGGGAACTGAATTTCAAGTAAACCAATTCCTCGGAGATGATATTGATGCCTTTGGGTTTGAATTACCTTTTGTGAGCACCAAATTTCGCATTTGGGACCAGAAAGGTAAGATCGTTCCATCCCTGGCAGTTGGTGCGGAGAGTACTAGTCGCAACTGGACCGTGACCAATGATTCAACCAGTCTTGTTGAAAAACAATGGAGCCCTCCTCATAATGCATATGTCGTAGCAAGTTATAAATATGATCGCTTCAAAAAGTTACACTTGGGGCGGGGTCGTATGAGTGGTGGACTTGCTGTAACAGATTTGTTTGCTTATCATGACACATCTGCCACTTATGATGGTTTTCAAGATGTCTTTCTCTTTTTTGGGGTTGAACAACAGATCACACGACGATTAATGACCACGCTTGAATTTGACCACATTTTTTTAAAGGATATTGGAATTACCTGGAATATGGGCTTCCAATTTGCCCTTAATAACACATCAAGTATCGCCTATACCTGGCGGAATATTGGAGCTCAGGCACGTTCACAGGAACGTGCCATGCAATTCAGCTATATCTTAGAATATTGATAGGAGAAATGGATGCCTTTTCGCTGGAGACCAGATGGAACTTTTGTAAAGAACTTGTCCAACACAAGACGGATCATGCCCTTTCTCATGCGAGGACGTACTGAATCAACGGTTTACTACGAGCAGCATGTTGAAGTGGAGAAGGCCTGGAAATACGTCGAAGAGTTTCGGAAAAAAAGTGGATTGAAAGCAAGTATCCTACATTTTATTATCTGGAGATCGGCTCAGGTTCTCCATGAACGTCCTGCTCTGAATCGTTTTGTCGCGGGACGCCGAATTTATCAGCGAGATGGTATTTGGGTCAGTTTCTCCATGAAGAAGGAAATGAATGATGATGCCCCGCTGGTGGTGGTAAAAAAGAAGATAGATCCAAGTTGGACATTTGAAGAAACTGTCAGACATATACAGGGTGGCATTGAAAAAGGTCGTGAAGGTGGAAAATCCACTTCAGATAAGGAAATGGATCTAGTCTTTAAACTTCCCTACTTTCTGGTCAGTTTCTTTGTCTGGTTGTTGAAAACGGTGAATCACTTCGGCTGGTTACCTAAATCGCTTATTGATGCTGATGAGTTGAATGGAAGTCTCTTTATCGCAAATCTGGGCAGTCTTGGATTACAACCAGCCTATCATCATCTCTATAACTGGGGTGATATTCCCATCTTTATGGCTTTGGGAACCAATGAACCGCGCATGGCACTGGATGAGCGGGGAAGACCTGCTGTAAAAGATATGATGACCATTCGCTATAGCTTTGATGAACGAATCAACGATGGCTTTTATAGTATTAAGGCATTGGAGCTATTGAAAAACCTGGTGGAAGATCCAGAGATGGAAATTGATATGGAACCTAAGGATTCTTTACCTGAAGAAGCGCCGGGAGTCTAACCTTCGTCATGCTGAGCCTGCCTTCTGTGGCAAAGCTCGTCTTCCTGAGGCTGAACGAAGTGAGGGGACTCGAAGGATAGAGCGAAGTCTGGTCGAAATCCGTGATAAACAAAATCAAACAGTGGACATTTCGATAAACTCAATGTCCTAGAATAAGTTTATAAGGAGCAACCCATGCAACACAATAACTGGCAATGTCCAAAATGTAAAAACAATGAATTTGAAACAGATCAATTTGCAGCTACCGGGGGTGGCCTTACAAAGATATTCGATATCCAGAACAAGAAATTTACCACTGTCACTTGTACACGATGTAAGTATACAGAGATCTATAAAGCTAGTAAAGCCAGTACCCTGGAAAATGTCTTTGACTTTTTTACGACTTGATATATTAATTATCTTTAAACTCATTAACCCAAGAATGCCCCAAACTCATTCATGAGTATTGATCTAAACAAAGTTTTCGACCTGAACCGTAATGTCTTTATCGAGGCCTGTGCCGGTGCGGGTAAGACTTGGCTCTTGTCTAAACGTTATGCGGCTATCATGGATGACTTTGCTCGTCAGTTGGCCGAGAATCCACAGGCTCAAGTCCAAGATGCTTCAAATATTCTAGTTATTACCTTTACCCGTAAGGCAGCCGCAGAAATGTCAGGACGTATCTATGCTGACCTAAATCAACTATTAGAAGATAAAGCCCTAGATCACGTACCTGACAAATTTGGTCAGCACCTCAGGCAAGCACCGCAAAACTATAAGATGCATTTACGCTCCACCTATTCCAGAAATGCTATCTCAACCATTGATTCGTTTTGTACTCAAATATTGAGAGATCAAGCTGAGGGATTAGACGATATTGACCCGGAATTTCGGATTCAGGATGAGGCAGATACTCAGCGGATGGAATTGGAGACCTGGGAAAACTTCCTCCGGGAACGTAGTCGCAATCAAGATGAAGACCTGAAAATTCTACTAAACTACCTCTCTGAATATCATCTCACTCAATATGTGAAAAAGTTTCTAGCCCATGCCCAATTAATGACGGACTGGCTCGAACATCATAAGTCACATAGCCCAAGTGAATTAGAAGAGGAGTTCAAGCAGAATCATCCACTCCCAGATTCCCTTCAGAGAATCAATCAACTTCTTCTTAATCTGGTAGTGAGTCTCCCTGAGTCTGAAGAGATGCTCAAACCTGAAAGCCCCCAATACACCAGATTAGTAGAACTGAGAGCTTTTCTCAATGAATCACCCGAAGATGTATATCTATATGAGCTGAATATTGTCCATCATGTTCGTCAAATTGGACTAAAGAGTAATGGGAATGAATATCACACCAATCCACAGGTACATGGAACAGTATGGCCAAAAGAATGGGTGGGGGAGATAAAAGCAAGACTTCAATCTTTCTTGGATGAATTACCCGGGTTGATTCCTTTTGACAACCTTATGTATGATATCCCAAGCAAATGGGACTTGGAAGCCTGTACAGTTCACCATCATCTGGCAAAATTCTTCCTGAATTACTGGGATGTGTTGAATCAAAGACTTAAACGGGAAGGCGTCCTCAGTTTCAACGAGGTGATCATCCAAACGCATCAGCTTCTCCAAAATCCTTCAATAGCTGCTCATTACGGACAACGATTTAGTCATATCCTTTTTGATGAATTCCAGGACACCAACGATCTCCGCTGGGACATCGTTAGACTGATCGCTCAAAATGGCCAGGCAGTCTTGCGTGACCGTGGACTCTTTATCGTAGGTGATACTAAACAATCCATTTATCGCTTTAATCAGGCTGATGTCCAGGTCATGAATCGGGTTGAGAGCACCATTAAATCTGGCGGAGGATTGACCCTGTATGCTGACGAGACCTTTCGTTCATCTAGGCAATATGTGGATACGGTGATCAATCCGCTGATAGGTGCAAGTTTTCCTTCATCAGAGGAAAAAGATGATCTGGAATTGTTTGAAACTTACTTCAAACGGACCTCAGTCTCTGAGCATAGTCTCTTGTCTGAAAAACAGCATCAGCTCAGTCGATGTGAGTTTAATGTGGTATGGGAGGACGAACATTCTAAGGGGATGAAGTCTGATATCTATCATACTGCTGATCTAGCGCAAAACTGGCTCACATGGATAGACAAAAATTCGGTTCCTGCTGACGATGGTCCTTCTGTAGGTATTCTACTTCGATCATTCACTCATATTCTGGATTATATTCGTATTTTTACAGCAAAAGGCTTAGACTTTGAAGTCTTATCCAGTAAAGGACTCTTTCAACAGCAAGAGAGTTATGATATTTACCATCTACTCAGTATCCTGATCAATCCATTCGATGATCTAGCCCTGGTAGGTGTACTCCGGAGCCCTTTCTTCGTTATGACCGATGCTGAAATCCAAGAGCTTAGAGAATTGGCAGGTGAGCATACTAACAGTGGTTGGCTCTGGATTAGCCTCCTGAAAAGCAGGGCTAATATTGCCAAAGAAATACAGCGTTGGCAAACTGCGACTGCAAGAGAACCTGTAGATCGTCTAATTTCCCAAATTATTAGTGACAATGAAAGACAACTAGGTTGGATATCAGAAACAGGAGGGAATCTCCGCTTAGCCAACTTGAATCGTCTCATTCATTCAATTCACCAACTTTCCCTGGATGGATTAGGTCTTCGGGAAATTCATGAATATTTTAAATTTCAGATTCAACACGGTGATGCCTCACAGGCAGAACTACCCGGTACAACACGTATCCAAATTCTATCTATCCATAAATCCAAAGGCCTGGAATTTCCAGTAGTCATTTTGCCCAATCTCCAATCTCCTGCTAAAAATGAAACCAGCGGAATTTATCTGGGGCAGGATGAGGGGAAGTGGCAGGCTGGAATAACCATAGACACACTGAGAACCAGCCCCAAAACCTGGTTGTATGAACGCATAAAGGCACGTACAAAAGCAGAGGAACTGGCTGAAGATAAAAGGCTATTCTATGTAGCCATAACCAGAGCTCGCTACGGTATAAGCTTTGTGGCCAGAATCAATCCAAAAACTCAACCTGGAATTAATACATGGTGGAAACGTTATCTACAAACAGTTTTTGATCTGGAATTGGATAAGGATGCTATTCAGAGTGATCCGAGATTAGTTCAGGCCGACTGGGAAGACCGCTCCACATCAGAAATGATCTATGACCTGACTCTGGGCTCTGATTTATTGCAGAGCAATACACTTAAGCCACCAGTTGCAGATATAAAAATTCAGCAAAGTTCTTCGGTGGCAAGTTCCTTTATCTACGAGGAGATATCCCCTCACAGTATCATGAAATGGATGGATCCAAAGTCTTATCCTGATAGTGATGAGAAGAAGATTGGCGAAGATCACGGGGAAGATAGCACGCCAAAGAAATTTGGTACCTTATTGCACCGTGTCATGGAAATGTCCTGGTTTGATCAAGAAAAATATGCTGATGATATCCAGCTTTTCCTGGAGAGTCTAGAGGTTACCGATAAAGATGAGCAAAAGCTATTTCTCTCAGATCTTGATGAATGTCTATCAATATACCGTGATAGTGATTTAGCAGAAAAAATGGCAGAACTAGCTGATTCCCATAAGCTCCCGGAACTGCCTGTATTCGGATATTTACAGAGTGACTCTCGCGTCTATAAGGTTTCTGGAATTATTGATCTACTCTATCGGGATGGTGATGATTGGGTGGTTCTAGACTATAAGTCAGATAAAGAACTTCCAACCAATCCTGAGCAGAAAGAGTATGCCTACTGGTACCAAATACAGACATATCTGTGGATGTTGAAATTACTTTATGGGATCGAGGCTCGAGGTGAATTGTATTTCAATCGCTTTGATCAGATCATCTCCATAGACTATGATGAAGATCTTTACTTCTCTAGATTAGCAAAACTAGAACAAGGAAATGGACTCAAACCCGTATTGCCATCCAAAACAGAGCTCAAGACTAACATACATCAGATACTCAAGGGTTTAGACCCACAATCATATGTAGTTTTGATCGAGCCTACAAAAAATAGTGGTGAACGATTGATTCAAGCCATGGCTCATGCCGGATTGAATCGGCCAACATATCAGGTTATGACTCTAAATGAGTTGCGTAAGCTGACTGAACCTGAAGGTAGGAGATTGACCCCATATCTCACACGACTAGCGGTTGCCAGTTTACTGGGAAGGGACCTCAAGTGGGGAGTTATCAATCGCCTGGGAGCCGCTTTCTATAGAGCAACCCAGGGTGAGGAGGTCATCTCCTCAAAAGAAGCCCTCTATGAGAAATTTATTGCTTGGTGTGACCAACATAAGATCCTGCTTCCAGGAAAGAGTAGTGAGTTTGCGGGCTTGCCCGAAGACACAAAGATCATCATTGACTCCATTCATTCAACGGCTCCTTCTGATTATCATTTTTTAGCGCAGCTGGCTGAGAAACATGAAACCATCTTTTTAAATCCCATGGAAGATGGGCAAGCATCAGCTGGGTTTAACATGTCTATCAGTGAATGGGCAAACCAAAATGAGATGCCCGGTAATCTAGCGAAACACAGCTACACTCCCTGTTTTTCTGTTCATGAAGAAGTCTTATTGAGCGCTCATCATATTCAAGATCTTCTCACCCAGGGTGTAGCACCCTCTGATATTCTGGTGGCTGTTTCCTCCATGGAACGCTATATCCCATCAATCAAAAGAGTTTTTGATGACCTGGGAATTTCAGTTCGTCTGGGTAAACGTGAACCGGTGATGGAACGCCCTGTGACCCATTTGGCATTTGCTCTGATTCAAGGACGTTTAATGCGTCATCTGACTTGGGACATGGCTATGTCAGTTTGGCTTCATCCACTTGTTCTTCCATCTGGAACCGAGGGGAACGATCGATTACGTCTAGACATTGAAGCTCGTAAACGGGGTGTCACCCTGCTAGATGAATCATTAGTTGAGAGCCTGCGATCAGATAAACTGAAACTGGTAGCAAAAGACTTGCTGGCATTTGTTTCAAAAGGGTGGCGTGGTGGAAGAAAGGGTTCACTGGCTGAAGAAATCGATTGGCTGAGCCAAGGCTTAAACGATTTTCAATTTACCCATCGATTGCAACCTGGGAGCGTCGCCTCCAAGGCATATACCTCATTAAAGAATGCCATTAATGGCATCAGGAATGATTGGGATCGATATCTGAAGCAGAAGGGTAGCCTCAGTGATTTAAATCGAGAAGTACGGGAGCGCTTGAAGGGGGTAGAAGTCGCTTCAGCTCAACAGGGTTTTGGAGTGGACGTGATCTCCATACTTGATACACTGAACCTGAAGAATAAGCATTTGCTGGTTATGGGATTAACGGAAGGCCAGTTCCCACTGACACCAGACAGCAATCCCTATTTAAAACAAGCTGAGCTAAACCCCTGGTTCCTAAATCTATATTTATTCAAGGAGTGGCTTGAGCGTCCATTTGGGAGCTTGCACTTGACTGCGCCCCACCGCAATGTTGATGGTGCCAGTTTAGAGGTCAGTACTTTCTGCCAGTACTTGATCAAAACCGAGTATCCTAAGCTACCCATTATCAGTCGAGATCAATATTTGCACTACCTGGCAGGTAAATCCATTCCAGAGGCGAATTCAAATTATCAAGATCGGCATAATAAATTACTGACAAATGCTGGCAAAGGTGAATGGTATGGTAAGCTGACACCACATGATCAACGTTCGTTTGATCAGATTTCAGCCTCAGCCTTCGATGAATTGATCAAATGTCCGCAGCGTTATTGGTACAGCCGGAAACTAGGTCTTGAACCCGCAGAAACTGACATTGCTGAGCGCCATGAGATCGAAATCGGCAATCTGGTTCATCAGGTATTGGAGAAATTCGGAAAAGCGGGTGGCTTTCTACTGGTGAATGAGGATATGAATACTGCGCTTGATAAGCTGGAAGCAATAACGATCCAGCATCTCGAAGACAAAGAGGTGAATCCTGAGGCAGACTTGTTGGATAGCAAGTGGAGTGAATTGTATTTCAAGAATTTCCGTGATCCTGAACAAAATTTGCTCGCTGCCATGCTCCAGATTGAGGCAGACTCACTCTCCTCATATAACGATATTGGACTTCATGAACAAGCCTTTGGATACAATGATAAACCTGAGTCCTGGTCATCCATTGATATCGCGAATGAATCCTTAAGTTTGTCACTACGGGGAATAATTGATCGTGTCTTTATTGCTGGTGACCATGTTTGGGCTACTGACTATAAGACTGGTAAGGTTGACATGAAGGACAGTCGGGAATTTTGGACCAGTCAGATGCTTTTTTACTATCTGGTATTAAAATCTCGTTTTCCTGATAAAGAGGTTATTCTCACCTATGAGCAAGTGAAAGCATTCAAAGAAAATGCAATAGGATTCAAAGGTTATATAGGGGACATCGAATCTGAGAATCCGGTTATGGATAGTTTGCCCCCTAGATCAAAGGCCATCCTAGCAATTCAAGAAAACGATGAGTGGCCTGCCAGGCGTAGTTCACAGAACGAAGACTGGTCTATTGAGCGAATTAAAGAAGAGACCCTTGCTTACGCTCAACATCTTGCAGATAATGATTTTCCGCTAACCAATAGAGATGAGGATAAGGCTTGCGCTTATTGTCATTTTGATCGGATTTGTAGGAAGACGGCTTTGCCACGGTAAACTTATAAACTGGACATTGGGCTTGTCGAAATGACCAATTAGTAGGATTTCTGCTTTTGAGGTTTCGAGAGGCTCAACCTCCGTTCTCTTTACCTAATGTTAAACATCTTCAATTTCAGAAATCTGATCACCTAAAGTTTCCCACCTCACCATAAGAGCTTCAATTTCAGTATCCAGCGCGTCAATTACATTTGAGAATTCTGCCAGTTTTTCCGGATCTGTTGCGTTGGCCGGATCATGTAATTCTGCATCGAGAGCAGATTTTCGAACTTCAGCTTTCTCAATATCTCGCTCAGTTTTGGAGAAATCACGTCGTAAAGTTTTTAACTGCTGATGCTTAACTTTATGATTGCTGGAGGTTGGGACGTCTGGAGTTTCTGCTTTTATCTGAGTAGTCTTTGATTGCTGATAGGTAGATACCTGGAAACTATCAGCAAAAACCTTGGCTGTTCCATCTCCATCCAGATAGATGATCTGATCACAAACCTTATCCATGAGAAATCGATCATGAGTAATGAGGAGTAACGCGCCTTCGAATTCTATTAGATTCTCTTCCAATACTTCCAGGGTTGGAATATCCAGATCGTTAGTTGGCTCATCCAGAATAAGGATCTCAGCTGTTTCCAACATGAGCTTTGCCAATAAAACCCTGGCCCGTTCACCACCTGATAATTGAGCCACGGGTAGATCCAATTGATCCTGTTGGAAAAGAAATCGTTTTGCCCAGGCACTGATATGCTGAGGATTCCCATGATAGATAACGGTATCACCCTCAGGGGCCAGGGCTCGTCTTAGCGAAAGACTCTCATCCGGCAACTCCCTTGATTGATCCAAAGTAATAATACGTACGCCTTGAGCCAGGTCGATGGTTCCAGTGTCGGCTTCTGAGGTGCCTCTGAGAATATTGATCAGACTACTTTTTCCGCTGCCATTAGCGCCCATAATTCCAACTTTTAAGCCAGGGGAGAGAAAAAGTTCAAGCTCTTTGAATAATAGTTTACCACCTCTACTTTTACTCAGGTTTTGGGCGTGGAGGAGTTTTTTGGAACGCCGATCACTGGCTTTGAAACTTATGGCAGCTTCATCAGGTAGATTATTTCTATACCTAAGTTCACTGAGTTCATCAATCATCTCATGGGCTTTATCAATTCGGTATTGGGCTTTGGTAGTTCTAGCTTTAGGGCCGCGTCTCAACCAGTCTATTTCGCGTCTGACTTTGTTGGATACCGATAATTCCTCAGCTCGCTGCTCACTTAAATATTTTTCTCGTTCCTGAATGAAGTGGGAATAATTACCGCGGACTTTCAAGTATCCCTGTTTATAACGACGATCCAGGTCCATGATATTAGTGCAAGTATTTTCTAGAAAGAGTCGATCATGACTGATAAGTATGAATGCGAATTTGGCTTGTTGAAGCAGGGACTCTAGCCAGAGTATGCCTGCCAAATCAAGATGGTTGGTGGGCTCATCCAGTAATAGCAAATCGCAGTCTTCAGCCAAGATCGCTGCGATGGCTACTCGTTTTTTCCAGCCTCCTGAGAGCGTGTTTACTACCAGGTCCAGATCTGAGAATTGAACCTGTTCCTTAATTTCACTTAAACGCTTCTGAACTTCCCAGTCTTCAAGATGCAGTGGGAAGCGTTGAAGCAGAACTTCCCCGATGGTGATGTTTTCCTCAAAGAGATCAATTTGTGGTAGATAGGCAATCTTGGTTTTGTTGGAAACAGAGATTTCCCCAAGATCAACGTGCTCCTGTCCGGCTAGGATCTTCAACAAAGTTGACTTGCCGGCACCATTAGGACCAACTAAGCCAGTCCGGTCACCAACGTGGAAATTCGCCGATAGATCCTTAAACAAGTGAGTATTGCTGAAAGACTTGTGAATGTTTTGAGTGGATATAATTATAGTGGGAGTCATTGTGTGTTAGGTGATATACCTTCATTTATTAAGGCTGAAATATTCAGGTTTCCTGTTGAGTAGAGGAGGGCTCCTAGAGTGAAGGAAGCACTCACAAGACTTTGACGCTTGCCGCGAATCGCATCGATTTGGGAGGCATGACGGTCTGGCGACAGGAGTTCTATGAACACATCCAAGTCGTGAATCTCTCCCAGATATTTGCCTAGGGACTCACTCTGAGCGCAAGGATGATCTGGGTCTGCCATTTCATCCCCAAATACAAAGCGGAGTTGATACCAGAGTTGCTTTGTTTTCTTTCTCCAATTATGGACTATCTCACTTTTCGGATCCACCTGGGCTTTTGAGAGTGCTTTAATACCGGATAAATGAGCCCGGTTTATTCCTTCAATAATTATTGTTTGAGAAATATCCAGATTCGACGTGCTGAGTTTTTCAATAAACATTTCGAGCTGTCGATTTAGATCATCCATTTCACTTTCGTCTGGTAATCCTTTTTGAAGAAATTCATTCTGCTTAAGAATATTCTCTATACTGGGATCTGCATTCATGATGGATAGGTTAACCAAAGATGAATACGTATCCATATTTACCTGAGCATCTCGATAGGGAGCCAGCAAGCCACTCATTATATTTAGTCTCTTGGTGAGCTCATTTGGCAGAGCAGGATTCAGCTTGATAAGTGCCCTAAGAAACTTGCTGCGTTTTCTAATCCCATGGATGGATAAAATAGGATCCTCATATATTTCTGATAGAAAGATATGAAGTTCAGCAGTCAGTTGCTTTGTCTTATTTCGCAGGAAATCCATGCAACAATATAGACTGCGACCTTGATTGCCATGCATAAAACAGGTTGTAAAATTTATGGACAATCAATTGAACAAAACTACCTTTTCAGCATAACAAAATCAGGAGATTGGGACATGAAATTGCTTAAGGCATCACTGGGTATTATAGTTATAGTAGTCATCGTAGGATTTACAGGGTTGAAATTTTTCTATCTCAAGGGTCCCGTTGCTGTTCATGAAGGGCAACTCAAAATGCCCCAGCTCACCGCTCCCGTAAATGTCTATACTGACGAATATGGTGTCCCTCACGTATATGCAGAGAATGAGGAAGATCTTTTCTTCGCCGTGGGGTATCTGCAGGCCTCTGAGCGACTATATAAAATGGACATTATTGCGCGTGCTGTTGAAGGTCGACTGGCAGAGGCTTTTGGTCCTGATCTTATCGAAGATGATAAATATTTACGCACCTGGGGATTTCACCGGATTGCCCAAAATGTGAGTAAATCCATGTCAGCTGAGAACCGGAAACTTCTAGGTCGCAGTCTTGAGGGAATCAACGCCTATATTGATGAACATAGCGATGATCTCCCAGTTGAGTTTAAGATTGCTGGTCATGAACCTATTCATTGGACCTACAATCATATTATTGGTTATGCCCGTCTCATGGGCCATGATCTTTGTCTGGCCTGGATGCCTGAAGTTATTTTTGGTGGTGTTCTTGATAAACTGGGCGACAGGAAAGCACGTGAACTGTACCCTGTTTATCCAGATACAAAACCATATATCGTACCTCAGACGCCCAAAAATTTTAGTGAAACGGCTGAGCATATATTCAAAAGTGAACAACGGATTAGAGAGATTACTGGCGCAATAGGTTCTCATATTGGGAGTAATAGTTGGGTCCTGAGTGGTGCCATGACAAAAAGCGGGAAATCGATTCTAGCCAATGATCCTCACCTGGGATATTCTCAACCACCTGTTTGGTACGAAATGCATTTGGTGGGAGGACGATTTGATGTGGCAGGAGTTACCCTGGCAGGTGTTCCATTGGTGATACTTGGGCAAAATCAAGATTATGCCTGGGGCTTTACCAACGTCATGGTAGACGATACAGATTTTTATGTTGAAGTTACCGATGACCAGCATCCAAATCAATATTACCATGATGGGGAATGGCGCGACATGATCATCCATGAAGAAGTTATCGCTGTAAAGGGTGGTGAGGCTGTCACACTCTATGTCAGAGAAACACATCATGGTCCCATTATTAATGATGTTCATTCAGTGTTACAGGAAAACCCATCACCACCGATTGCCATGTCCTGGGTGGGCAATTATAATACAAATGAACTGGATGCATTTTTTGACCTGAATATTACCAAAAACTGGGAAGATTTCACTGAAGCAGTGTCTAAGTTTTGGATTCCCGGGCAAAACATGATCTATGCTGATCTGGAGGGGAATATTGGCTGGAGACCTGCAGTTGCCTTACCTGTTCGAGCTAAAGGCACAGGTCTTGTACCGCTTCCTGGAGATGATCCTCAATGGGATTGGCAAGGCTTTGTACCTTTTGAAGAGATGCCCTTTCAGTACAACCCGGACCAGGAATATATCGCTACGGCAAATAACAAAACTATCGGTGATGATTTTCCATACTACATAAGTGCTTATTGGGAACCACCTGCTCGAGCTAATCGCATCAACGAGATGCTGCGGGTCCCTGGTAAAAAATATGATGTTCAGGATATGCAAGATATCCAAATGGACTTTCTGTCGGACCATGCACGAGATCTAACGCCATATTTTATTGACTTGCTTGCCGACTCAGATATGAGTCAGGCAAACTTTAAGACAGCTTATGATGCTTTGGCGAACTGGGATTATATCGTTGGAAAAACAGAGCTGGCATCTGCAGTTTTCAATACGCTCTGGTTAAGGTTTGCCTATAACCTTTATGGTGATGAAATGGATATGATTGGACCAGCTTTTAAGGATGGATTCTTTAAATTAGCTAATCTCAGTATCCGTAATGCCATTTTTCTACTGGAACATATTCCTGAATCATCCTGGTTTGATGATGTTTCCACGCCTGACATGGTAGAGACGCCCAAAGATATCGCTCAACGATCATTCGCAGAGGCCATCAGTGAGCTGGAAGCGCGTTTTGGCGAAAATACAGATGATTGGCTCTGGGGAGAAATGCATACTTTGACTCACGAGCATCCCATGGCAAAGGTAAAAGTATTGGATTGGTTGCTAGACCTTAATGTTGGACCATTTCAGGCAGCAGGCTCAGGAACAACAGTCAACAACATGCAATACCGTATGTTTGATCCATACGATGTTGTTTTAGGCCCTTCCGTGAGACATATCTATGATTTTGCCAATTTCCATAAAGGAGGCCAAAGTATTTTACCAACGGGACAATCAGGTAATCCTTTATCGTCTCATTATGATGATCAAGCTGAGATGTTCAATAGAGGTGAATACCGAACTCTACCCATTGATGAAGATGTGGTAAAGAATTCTGGGTATAAGCTCTTGGTAATGAACCCATAGGGAAAGTATATTTGGAAAAATCTCCAGCTTAGTCACCCTGAATGGAGTGAAGGATCCCTCGGGTGATGGGAGCAAGCAATACCCAAAAGTGAGATCCTTCGCCAATGCTCAGGATGACAATTTTTAAATTTCTACTGTATCCTCACTCTTGTACAGTAAATAATCCACAGTAATTTGTGTACATGTTTGTCATCTACTTCTTTGCTGTAATTCTAATAATGCTGCTAATTCGTGCCTTAGCATGGAAACCCCTTGATACATCCATCTTGTATAAAGATCACCCCTATCTGCTATTTGGTCATCGCGGATCTCCTGTTCATGAACCTGAGAATACGATCCCTTCATTCAAAAGAGCACTGGCTGATGGCTGTAATGCCATTGAACTTGATGTTCACTTAACTAGGGATGATCAGATCGTTGTAATTCACGATCATACACTGGAACGAACCACGAATGGACAAGGGGAGATAAAAGATTATTCCCTAGCTGAATTGCATGCCCTTAATGCAGCACATAGTTGGTCTGGAAGAGAGGAAAGCATTCCAACACTACAGGCAGTGATAGATGCATTACCTACAGATGTTATCCTCAACTTCGAGATTAAAGAATTCTCATTTTCCCTTGTTACGAAAACTGAATCGTTGGTAGCTGATTTTGTTCAAAAGAATAATCTCAGAGATCGGGTTATTATATCCTCTTTCAATCCAATATGTATTTGGAGGATGAAGAGAGCTGACCCAAGCATTTTTACTGCTTTTTTATGGGAAAATGAAGATCTTAATTTGTTTTCTTTCCGCAATTTTAGTGGCGCATGCTTATCTAACCCCGATTTTATTCATCCTTCTGCAATAGATGTAAAGGGCTTCGTTAAATTCTGGTCGGGATACAAAAAAATGCCCTTACATGTCTGGACTATCAATGATGCTGATGGGATGAAAAAGTTTGCCGGGGATCCATTGATCAAAGGTATAATGTCCGATGACTCAGAGCTTTTGGTGGACACGGTGGGGTATAAGGTGAAATGAAAAACCTTAACTTAGACAGCCAACGGAACATTCTACTCCTGCTAGCACAATAGAAACCAGCTTATGAAACGGCATTATCTCAAAACACAGTGGATCATTTTGTTGTTTTGTTTGGTCTTTTCGAATCATCTGCAGGCGCAAAAATACAAATTACCATCTCTTGGCACATTCGTTTCTGATACTCTGTATATTGAAGTAGCTCAAGACTCAACTCTAGCTGTTTCAGCAGGAAAAATGGAAATCATTGATTCCCGATCTTTGGATGAGTCTATTCTGGGAATACAGCAAACTAAAAAATTTAGATATATTCCTGTAGATCAGTATCTAGCTATGGATCAATCCTTGTCAAAGCTATTTCGATCACAGTTTGTTAGTGATTCGCTAGAGATATCTGGGACACTCCATATTTCTAATCTCATTCTCTGGACTGACAATCAACAGTTCTTGGAAAAGGGACTTCGACTAAATGCATACACCACCTATCATGATACCCTTGGTCAAGCGATTAGTGATTGGATATGGGAAATACATCTCAAGAAAAAGAGAAAACAGGCTGAAGCTGATTATTTGGCTGGGCTGGTCAAGGAACTACTAGAACAACAATCTACAGCGCTAGCTACTCATGATTTTAATCCTGTATTTTATCCTCATATATTTCGACGGCAACTCATGACTTGGTCGGAATTTATATTCTTCAGTGATGGGTACGCCATTAATACCCATCTGACCCTTGATTTTCCACCTGACCAGGAATCTACGTGGAAACGAGGTTCACCAGGACTCTTCTATCGCAAATCAAGTATCCATGAATCCATAGCCATTGGAGGAAAGGATCAACAATGGTATCGTAGATTATCATCAGGTTGGATAACTAAAGGTTCAACAACATTTCGTTTTGGTTTCAACAATTTTGAAGGAAGTCATTTCGAGCATCTTGATTATCAGAACCTACTGTATGTAAACATCTCAGGACAGGCCAGCATTGAATACCGTCCTGTGTACCATAAGGGGCTCTATGGAGGTTTAGGTTTTTATGTGGGCTATAATATCCTCCCCGATGTTATTCCTCAAGCAGGGCTGGGACTCCTCTTTAGTGTTGGGTTGCTGTTACCATGATAAAACTCAAGCTGTTACTCATTATGCTAATTCTGTTAGTGACCAATACGCCAGTATTTTCAGATGATATTTCAGGCTTTGTCCATGATGCACAATCTGGTGAGAGCATTATTGGAGTGAATGTATTTATAAATGAAACGGGGCAGGGGGCAGCTACAAATCTTGAAGGTTTTTATATTGTACGGAATGTCCCTGCAAGAACTATCAATTTGACGTTTTCACATATTGCCTATGAAGATACCACCTACAGTATCTATCTCGAGAGCAAGAGCCATTTTATTGCATCTACTAGCCTAAAACCCCAGGCCATTCACACAAAGGCAGTGGAGATAGTGGGACAGCGTTCAAGTATCGTTGAAGATATGGATATATCCAGTCTCCAGATCGATCCTATAATCCTCACTGAAATTCCTCAGCTAAGTAAGGATGTGTTTAATCTGATAAAATTCTCACCCAGTGTGACCACATCCGATCCTATGTCTCCTCAATATTATGTTCGGGGTAGTGATCCCGGAGAAAATCTGGTGCAGATGGACGGGATGACCATTTATAACCCGCAACATTTTATGGGGTCCAGTGCTATCTTTAACCCCTATTCCATCAAGAATGTGGAAATGCTGGTGGGTGGATTTGATGCAGAATATGGGGGCCGAAATGCCTCCATTATGAACATCTCAACCCGCGAGGGGCATAAGTCAGAAGTTCATGGCGAATTTCGTCCATCCATCTCTGGTATCAGTGGAGCCATCGAGTTTCCTGCAGGTAAAAATGGTACCGCTATGTTGTCCGGTCGGACCTTTACGGATTTTATGCTGCGGGTTATGATGGGATCGCCAAATCTGGTGATGGATTACAATGCAGCTTATCAGGTGCTGCTCGGGAAAACACGCCTGAGGTTCTCAGGCTTTTTTGCTAGAGACTATATGGATTACAGTGTGGATAATTTGATGTTGTTCTTTCCTGAAGATCTATTCGACTCTTTTGAGGAGGGGTTTGTCACCAACACAAGCAATAGAGCTTTGGGAGTCAAAATTAATTCTGTACTTCTACCCAATCTCACCTTGGAGGGTCAGGTCTATCACTCTGCTTCCTCAGTGGATAATTTGACCTATTTTAATTACTCCATATCTGATACAGCCGGGAATTCGATAGCCGCCCTGGATTACATGACTCACATTGAAAATATGATCTCCGAAAATACAGGAAAAGCCAACTTGACCTGGTATACGTTTTGGAATCAGACGGTAAAACTTGGATTTGAGGTAAACCACATCAATTTTTCCAATGAGGTTGGCCGATTCGATGCAGATCCGAACCCCAATATTTCGGGGACCCAGTTTCAGGCTCTTTTTGTACAGGATAAAATCGAGCTAGGACCTTTGCAGGTGAAGCTTGGATTACGCAGCTCAAGATCCCTGGCTCAGGGTGACTGGCACATGGAACCGCGGGCATCAGCAAGCTTGATAATCAAAGATGGCCACTTGTTGAAAGCCGCTTATGGCAAGTATTTTCAATACCTCACAACCATGGATTCAAAGGGTGATGAATTTGTGCAGTTCCTGGACTATTATCAATCCTTGGAAGATCGGGAACCTTTAAACTCTGTCCATTACATATTAGGTCTATCAGGCCCATTATTTGGTGATGTTGAATATGAGGCCAGTGCCTATTATAAAGACTTTAAACAGCTGTATCGTGCGACCTATAGTAATACAATTACAGCTGGAGAACGCTCAGCACTTATTGAGGGAGGTTCTGGGGAGTCATATGGCTTTGAGATATTGCTAAAAGGGGAATTTGGCCGGCTTTCAGGGTGGCTGGGCTACAATTATTCCAAGGGCTTTCGGAATTATCCGTCAATTCTCGATGGCAAGACCAGTCTCTTTGATGCAGATCAACCTCACAATCTTAAATCTATTCTCTTGTTTAAATTGACACCTGATATCATCGCTAGTTCAACCCTTCAACTCACATCCGGCTTTCCTCGAACCTGGGAGACCGGAATGCGTTTACATAGCACTTATGATCCACTCACGAATAGCTTTGGGACATTTGCTACCTACATCACTCCAGAGCGAAATAATGTACGTTATCCAGCCAGGCTGACTTGGGATATTGGCTGGAAGAAAAAACTTAGATCAGGTTTTGGCTTTTATCTGGCAGAATATTTAGGTGGTGTTGATGCCTACATGACCATGACCATTAGGAACCTGTTGTTTTTACATCGCAATCCGGTCTACTATTTTTATTTCCCAGAATATGGGTATTACGGGTTTGATGCCGAGTTATTACCATCGATCTCATTTGGCTATAGTTTACAATTTTGAGAAGGAAGAAGATGCGAATTCAAGTTTTAATCACAACTCTATCTGCTCTTTTATGGATATCTGGCTGTGACTTGCCCCATCAACCAGGTCCAATGCCTTCTGAAATTGTTGAAACGGAATTTGAACCAGGTTTAAACATACTTGGTGTGCTACGGGCAGATGATCAGGCAGGGACTTCATTTATAAATGTTAATAGAGCATTGACCACCGAAGAGATCTATTCTGATTCCATCGAGAATTTTTCACCGGCGCTCAATTTTGTGAGAGTGCTTTCACAAAACTCAGGAATCGAATACGTTTTCCAGGAAGGAGAGGACTCATCTGATTTGGGAACCTATCGAGATACGACCCTGAATGTTCAGGCTGGTGAGGTTTACAGCCTGGAGATAAGTGCACCAGATTATCCCATTTTGACGGGTCTCACAAGAATTCCTCAGAAGCCACAGCTGCTCGCAAATTCGTTTTCAAAGGGTATAAATGACATCTCATTTAAGCTCCAACACCATACCAGTACATTTGAATACAAATTGTACCTGATCTTTCATGAGGAGATTCTGGAAAAGGTAATTAGCCCATCCAATGTTGATGTCATTGAGATAGACTGGAGCTATGATACCAGCTTTGGAACACCACTCTATCTTATTCTCACTGCTCTGGATGAGAATCTAACCCGCTATGGAAACAGCCCCATTTCATTTCTCCCCAACACCTATCATTCAGATGGTTCAACTGTTACAGGGGGCTATGGCTGTTTTGGTTCGGTTTCTATTTCCACTTTTGAAATATAGGGCTTTATTATAAGCTATGAAGAAAAGTGATTTAGTTGAAACAAAAATAAGCTCTGAAACGGTATTCAAAGGTGGGCTCCTTCATGTTACACGTGATGAAGTTCTTTTGCCCAATGGAAAGACCAGCATCCGTGAAGGCATCCTTCATCCAGGTGCAGTAGTTATTATTCCGTTTCTTGATGAATCTACCTTGATCATGGAGCGACAATATCGCTACATGCCTGACCAGGTATTTTACGAGTTACCTGCTGGGAAAGTAGATCCCGGAGAGGAATTTCTTACAACTGGGAAGCGGGAACTCTTGGAAGAAACCGGTTATGAGGCTAATTCGTGGAAATTTCTAAGCTATTTACATCCTGCTATTGGTTTTGCAGATGAGAAAATGGCTGTTTATGCAGCTTATGATCTGACGCTTAATAAAACCGATCGAGATCATGATGAATTTCTGGAAGTGATTGAAATGCCTTTAGACAGGGCCATGGACATGCTCCGCAGGGGTGAGATCACGGACGCAAAAACCATGGTAGGTCTATTTTGGGCTGAGAAACTGCAAAGTGGAGAATGGGAACCATATGCCAAACCCTGATTTTATCTTCGCCTGTCCAAAATCTGAAGTCCCCCAGGGAACAGCTAAAAATGTGAACCTGGCTGGGGTAGAGATTGCCATCTTTAATACAAAAGACGGGTTTATTGCCCATTCCGGTGTTTGCAAACACAATGCTTTCAAACTAGAGCTTTGTGAAATATCAGGTGATGTTGTAAATTGCCCCCTGCATGGCTGGAAGTACAGGATTTCAACAGGTAAAGGCATTAAACCCAGCTGGACCGGTTTAGAGAATTACCCCATCGAAATACGGGGCGATGGGCTTTGGGTAAAACCTGTAGCAGACGAAACCAACAGAGATGATTTTGATACATCATCTTTTCAGTGGTAGGGAGGGGAAAATGAAAAAAGTAGCGGTCATTTTATCAGGATCTGGATTTTTAGATGGAGCAGAGATTCAGGAAAGTGTTATAACTCTGCTTGCACTCGACAAAGCAGGGGTTGAATATCAATGCATGGCACCGGATATAAAGCAAATGCATGTAGTCAATCATCTGACAGGTGAGGTGAGTGAAGGGGAAGAACGGAACGTGCTGGTAGAAGCGGCTCGTATTGCTAGAATGAAGGTGATTGATATAGCCCTGGCGAAGCCCAGCGACTATGATGCTGTTATTTTACCGGGTGGTTATGGTGCAGCAAAAAATCTTTCCGATTTTGCCGTAAAAGGCGCTGAGAGCCATGTCCAACAGGATGTCCTTCAATTTACACGCGGATTTGCAGCTTTAGGCAAGCCTATGGGCTTTGTTTGTATCGCGCCGGCTATGATCCCGCATATTTATGGAGCTGAGGCCAAGCTTACCATTGGATCTGATGAAGGTACTGCAGCAGCCATTGAAGCTATGGGTGGTATTCATGTAAGTTGCCCGGTAGAAGATTTTGTGATTGATGAGGAGCGGAAACTGGTCTCAACACCGGCCTATATGCTGGATGTTCGAATTAGTGAAGCTGCCACGGGAATTGAGAAACTAGTTAAGAAAGTATTAGAGATGATTGATGGAAAATAGCGTAAAATATTTAAAGCAGGTCGCCCACTTTTCTGAAGATGCGGCAAAGATCAATGAAGTATTTAAAAGTGACCAAATTCAAATGGATGTCTTGTCCTTAAACTCACATCAGTACTTGTCTCCTGAAGTGGAGCCTTTGTCAGATATTATCTATCTGGTTCTAAGTGGTGAAGGTGTCTTTGAGGTGGGCGATGAGGTCCTAGTATTGACCCGAAATACAACTGTTCTGGTTGAGCCGGGTATAAGCTCAGGGGTTATTAATGAAAGTGATGAGCAGTTGACTGTTTTAAAGGTAAGTGCACCCCCAGGGATTCATTATAGTACATGAGCGAAAACAAGCCTTTGTTCGCCCCCATCTTTCCCTTGCCATCAGTGAATCTCTTTCCTGAGACTACGGCGAGCTATCATGTATTTGAACCTCGGTATGTTGAAATGATTCAAAGTGTTCTGGCTGGTGATGGTCTTCTAGCTATGGCAACCCTGAAACCTGGATATGAAGATGAATATTATGGTAGTCCGGAAGTTTATCCCGTGGGATGTTTGGGCAAGATCAAATCATTTGAAGAGCTAGAGAATGGCAAGTACAATATTGTTCTTGAAGGATTGTACCGCGTAGGATTTAAAGACGTTATCAAGGACAACCCCTATCGTGTGATGGAAATGCAGGAACTACCAGAAAAGGATATTCTAGAGGATTTTCTAGATGAAAGAGAGGATCTTTTACTTAGACTCAACTATCTGGTTGAGCACTCACCCGACGATCTTGATTTTAGTCCTGTCCTGAATAGTGACGATTCATTTGTGGCCTTGGTTAACCTTATTGCCAGGACACTTCCATTGAAAAACATGGAGCATTATAAACTATTGTCCATGGATTCTATCCGAGAAAGAGCCTCCCAAACACTTTGGCATATTGACGACCAAATCGAAACCATCGAGTTGTTGAAACGCCTTGACCCAGGCATCACTACCGAGATCATTCTCAACTAACACCCCAACATTTCTGATGCCTTGCCCCTCTATGGTCTTCAACTAGAGGATGATCAATCACGTAATACTCGGAACCAAACCTTACTATATATGTGTGTGTAAACTATTAAGTGAATGTGGTATTGTTATAGATCAGTCATTTACTGACTGGTTTACTGCCTTAAGCAGGTGTAGTTGATATTCTTAAGTATTGTTAATGGAAAAAAACATTTGATGGCATGTGCTTTGCAATAGTTGCTATTGAGGTGAAAATATTGAGTACTAATAACCAATCATCAAATACACAAGGATACCGTCATGGAGTGTTTTTCTCTATTAAGAACTGATATTCCAGCTCTCATTGATCATTTGGGAGGATTTGGGGAAGTCATTGCCCCCCATGGAAAAGGAGATGTATCGTATTCATTTGAAGTTGTCAAAGATAGCCGTGAGGTGGTCCTTGACTATAATCGGACTTTGCTGCCGCTTAAGAAACTTTTTCTTCCTCCAGTTGAAAAACTGATGGATTTTTCACTCAAGGACATGAGTTTTACACCCATAGAGTTGAAAATTGAGCCAAAAGTCTTTTTTGCAGTCCATAGCTATGAAATGCAATCAATTCTCAGGTTGGATCATAGCATGCTCTCAGGCAATGCTGAATCCAACTATTTTAAACGACGTAAGAACTCTCGCTTTGTTGGTATCTCATTCAACCCGGATGAATATCACTTCTCAGACAGTGTGGGTATTCCCATTGAAGAGATGGAGGGGTTTGATCTTTATTTGAATGAAATTGATGAAAATTACCAACTTTATGTGCTGACAGAAAATGGCAGATCGCTTATTCAAGGACTTAAGAATATTAAAACTGTAGAACCTGAATTGGCAAATGATCGGAAGTTTAAAAAGAAGATCCGCTACCATTACAATCGTTTACCTAGAGTTTTTCAATATGCTTATAATTCGAAAGTTTGGGCCGATGTAGCTTCACGTTGTGTGGGCTGTGGTGCCTGTACTCTGGTCTGTCCTACTTGCTTCTGTTTTGATGTAAATGACGAAGTTACAGTTACCGCAGAAGATGGCATACGTCAACGGAGCTGGGATAGTTGCATGCTCACCACCTTTGCAGAGGTGGCTGGAGGTGAGAACTTCCGGGAGAAGGCAATAAACCGAACCAGGCATCGTCTCTACCGAAAATTTAAGTATATCACCGATGAAGAGGGCTTGCCCTGGTGTATCGGCTGCGGGCGGTGTACGGCTTTTTGCCCAGCGGACATATCTCTACCGGATATTGTTAACGAGCTCATTCAAGAGGATGAAAAAGCTCAATATCACCAGACAATTCGGGTTTAGGGGGCGATCATGAAACGCTTACAAGACGTAAAAGCTCAAGATACTCAAGATCTCTATTACCCTACCATGTGTAAGGTGACACAAACCAAACAGATCACCGAGATGGAGAAATGGTACGAATTAGAATTACCTGCCGGTCAGGATTTGGGACATGAACCAGGTCAGTTTGTTGAAGTCTCAGCTTTTGGGATTGGAGAAGCCCCGATTTCTATCTCTAGCTCTCCCAGTAAATTAGGAAAATTTGAACTCTGCATTCGCCAGGTAGGAACATTGACGAATGTCCTCAAACGCTATGAGGAGGGAGATCTCATTGGAATCCGAGGTCCCTTTGGAAAAGGGTACCCCATTGAAAAATTCCTAGGGAAAGATATTCTGATCGTTGCTGGTGGAATCGGTTTGGTTCCTCTACGCTCACTGATCAACTATGTTTTGGATAATAGACAAGATTTTAGACGTCTGATCATATTGTATGGAGCGAAAACTCCCTCGGATCTACTCTTTAAGGATGAGATCGATGCTTGGCAAGCCAGGGACGATGTAGAAGTCCATGTTACGGTTGATCAAGGTGATGAGAACTGGACTGGGAATACAGGAGTTATTACTACGCTGATCCCAGGTCTGGATCTTGACCTGAGTATGACCATTGCCGCCATCACAGGACCACCCATCATGTACAAGTTTGTGGTTATGTCATTAAAGTCCAAACAACTGCAGGATGATAATATTTATTTATCATTGGAACGCAGAATGAAATGTGGCGTGGGCAAATGTGGTCACTGTCAAATCAACGGTGTGTATTGCTGTCAGGATGGACCCGTATTTAACTACACTGATATCAAATCATTGGAGGAGGCTCTGTAATGAAACCCAAAGTTGCTTTCTTTGATTTTACCAGTTGTGAAGGCTGTCAGCTCAATAAGCTCAATCTGGAGAATGACCTCCTTGATATTCTTAAACATATAGATATCGTCGAATTCCGTGAAGCCATGGATGATAAAGCAGAATTCTATGACATTGCCTTTATTGAAGGGTCCATCTCATCACCCTCTTGCGTGGAAAGAATTCATGATATTCGTCGTCGGAGTAAACTGCTGGTTGCCATTGGATCTTGTGCAGTAAATGGTGGGGTTAATGCCATGAAAAACCTTCATCCTATTGATGAGGTTCGTGAAACTGTTTACGGTGACGATAAATATTTATTTGCTACCCTACCCGCCATGGCGGTCTCATCAGTTGTAAAAGTGGACTATGAGGTTAGAGGTTGTCCAATGACGCAACAGGATTTCCTAAAGCTGTTGGTCTCACTCGTGCTGGGGAAACAACCACCAAGCTACGGATCACCAGTCTGTGTAGAATGTAAATTGAACGAGAATGAGTGTCTGTACAATCGTGGGATGGTCTGCCTAGGTCCAATCACTAGGAGTGGTTGTGATGCAATATGTCCGGGATTTGGCCAGTTTTGTACCGGCTGTCGAGGTCTTCTAGATGACCCCAATCTTGATGGGATGCTGGAGGTTATGACCAATCATGGTATTAGTCTCGATGAAGCCAAAAAGCGTATGTTACTCTATAATTCGAATGAGGTTCAACTATGAGTCGCGATCTAAATATCAAGGTTCATCACCTAACCCGGGTAGAAGGTCATGGGAACATTGTGGTGAATATGAAAGATGGAATCCTTGAGAAAGCTCATCTGAGTATTGTGGAGCCACCGCGCTTTTTCGAAGCAATGATGAAGGGCCGTAGTTTTCACGAGGCTGCCATCATTACTTCCAGAATTTGTGGAATCTGTTCCCTTGGTCATCAGCTGACATCTCTCGTTGCTACAGAAGATGCATTGGGTCTAGAAGTCTCAGAGCAAACCGTTCTTCTGAGGAAACTCCTGATCCACGGTGCAACATTGCAATCTAACATTCTACATGCCTATTTTCTGGCTGCACCGGACTTTTTAAATGTAGGTAGTGTCTTTCCATTGATCGCCACCCACAAAGATGTTGTCCTCCGAGCATTAAGGATGAAAAGACTGGCTAATGATATTGGAGACATTGTCTCTGGTCGGGCGGTTCACCCCATTACTCCAGTTCCTGGTGGGTTCACACGAATTCCGGAAAAAACTGAATTATTGGAGATTAAAAGGCGTCTCCTGGAAGAGGCATTACCAGATGGCCTGGAAACCATTGAAACCATGAAAGCATTGGCGGGAGCTATTCCACAGTTTGAACGAGAAACAGAATACGTCTCACTCAAGAATCCCAATGACTATGCTTTCTATGAGGGTGATATCTTTTCTTCAGATTCAGGTGCAACATCTGTTCGCAATTATCTGGATGTTACCAATGAATTTGTTGTTAATCACAGCACATCTAAACATACTAAATACAACCGTAGCTCATATCTTGTGGGTGCACTAGCTCGTTGGAATAATAATCACTCACAGCTGGTGGAGGAAGCTCAAGGAGCTGCTGAAGCAATGGGACTAAATCCCAAATGTTACAATCCATATATGAATACCATCGCCCAAGTTGTAGAAGCGGTTCACTGCATCTTAGATAGTGTTCGTATTATTGACAAATTGATTGAAAATGGTCTCAAAAATGAGAAACCAAACCAGACTCCAACCCGATATGGACGAGGTGTGGCCTCAAACGAAGTGCCTAGGGGAATCCTTTTTCACGATTATACCTATGACAATAAAGGAAATATAGTTGAAGCGAACTGTATCATCCCCACTGGTCAAAACCTAGCTAATATTGATGAAGATATGCAAAAATTAGTGCCTGAGATCATCAATAAGACTAAGGAAGAGATCACTTTAAATCTGGAGATGCTGGTCAGAGCATATGACCCCTGTATTTCTTGTTCGGTTCACATGTTGGAAGTGGATTTTATCGAATAATGGCATTGTTAACGATCATAGGCATTGGTAACAGGCTGCGCGGTGATGATGCAATTGGACCGCTAGCCATTGATGCCTTGAAGGCGTTGAACAGACCAGAGTTAGAATTGATTGATGCCGGTAGTGATGCGCTTGGTGTACTTGAATATTTTGAGAATAAGCAGCGAGTGCTCTTAATTGATGCTTGTCTCATGGGTCGAAAACCAGGAACAGTCATTGGCTTTGAACCAGCAGAGGCACAGTTAATTCTGAACCAGGATCCACTATCTTTACACGGTCTTGGGCTCTCTGAAGCTTTAGCAATGGCAGGGTCTTTGAAGCTACTTCCAGAGGAGCTAAAAATTTATGGAATCGAACCAGATTCGATTCAATTCGAAGAACAACTTTCGCCTGCAATGGCTGAAGCGTTAGAGTCAGTTGTAGCAGAAGTTCAGAATGAACTACAAAAGGTAGGGGGAATCCCTCAGAATTAGCATTAACTTTTACGGCGTTTACGCCTGAGAGGAGAATTTATATGGCAAAAAAAGTACTGATCATAGATGATGATTTCGATCTGGTTGAGGTTATGCGAATTACTCTGGAAGCTGCTGGATTTGAAGTTATTGATGCACAGGATGGTGAAAGTGGTCTAGAAAAGATTCGCACCGCTAGCCCGGATCTCGTCATTTTAGATGTCATGATGTCATCCATGGATGAAGGATTTCATGTGGCCTATAAGATCAGGGAAGAGGTAGCAATCAAGGATACACCTATTGTTATGCTTACTGCTGTAGGGAATCAGACAGGCTTCCAGTTTGATCCTGTTAAAGATGCCGATTTTCTCCCCGTGGATGCTTTCCTTGAGAAACCCGTAAACCCAAAGAACCTGGTCGATACGGTTCGCCAAAATATCAAGATCTAATAGTTTGAATTGGAATCTAAAATCATTCCAATTAGTTTAAGCTAATGTCACTCTTCCCAGAAACACCTGCGTTCTCCAGTTCCTCTATGCTCAGGCGAGACCATTGGCTGATCAGTCTGCGCTGGTTTGCTATTTTAGGGTTACTGTCAGGTGTCATCTTGCTGAAATTGATTGACCTGGGACCTCCCAATAGCATTCTCTGGATGGGTATAAGTGGTGGATTTATGATTTTACTAAATCTACTTTATCTCAGTTTTGCTAGCAGAAAGAGACAATTAGACATGTTAAGTCTCGTAACATTGTTGAATGTCCAGATGGTGATAGACCTACTCCTTCTGACTTTTCTCGTTTACCTGACCGGGAATGAAGAAAGCCCGCTCATCTTCTTCTACGTATTTCATATTATTCTAGCCAGTATCATCTTTCCTGGTGGATTCTCATATCTCTATTCACTACTGGTTATAATCCTGTTTTCGAGTCTTCTGGTATTGGAACATACTGGAGTTGTGGCGCACACATGTTTTTTTAAAGAGATCCATCTTTCTGAGGACTTTAGAATTACTATCGCAATTTGGTTTATTTTTACGATAACCATGACTGCTTCTGCTTACCTGGCTCAAAACGTGACTGAGAGGCATCGTCGAGTGCGCGAAAAATTAGAAATTGCTAATCTGAAACTGAAGGAAGTTAACAAGACAAAAACCACGTTTTTTCGCTTTGCCGGTCACGAGATGAAAGCACCCATAGCCACCATTCAATCTACTCTGTTGGTGATTCAAGAAGTATTAGGTGAGACAGTGGATGAACGTGTTGACGGGATGCTAAAACGGGCGATTACACGCACAGAAAGTATCATTGACATGCTCAAAAGTCTGGCAGATCTTACTTATGGAAGTCTCCAGGAACCGCAGAAATTTCAACATATCGATATCCATAATTTACTGTCCGAGCTTTTGGTGGATATTTCGCCTAATGCTGATCGAAAAAATCAAACTATTCGGTATGAGGCAATCAATAAAAAGACTGAGGTAGAGGGGGATGAGGAAGCGCTAAAGAAAATCTTCTCTAATCTTCTCTCAAACGCTATTCGATACACACCGGAAAATGGTGAAATCACTGTGAAACTAAGAAGAATTGACTTAGAACTTGAGATTTCGGTTTCTGACAATGGACCTGGAATTCCCGAAACTGAGCAGGACAACATCTTCAAGGAATTTTATCGGACACCCTCAGCCCATAAACAAGTTTCTGAGGGATCCGGTTTAGGCTTATCAATTGTAGAACGCATGGTTGAGTTACATAGTGGAACAATACAGGTAGAAAGTAAGAATGGCAAGGGTACTCGATTTATCGTACGCTTACCTGTTGGAGAAATTTTGTGAAAAAAGAATCTGTTGGTGGAATCATAGTTGATGAAGATCTGACCTTTGTTAGAATATTTGACCTCCCCGATGAACCGGATTGGGCCGGATCAGCTTTGGAAGAGTTTTGCTTTTATGGCCAGACAGTAAATTTTATTGCTGAGAATGTGGATAACAGGGGGAATGCGAATCTGTCTGTGGCTTTAAGCAAGGGTGATCACGAATCATTTAAAAAAGCGATTGAAGCTATTGAAAACCTTAACAAACAGATTAGCGTACAAACCGTTGCTGATGTTTGCCTGGTAACACTTTACGGTCCCCATTTTAAGCAACGATGTGGCTTGGCATCGACCTATTTCCGTTCTCTAGGGATTCGGGGAATAAATATTTTGGCAATCTCAACCTCCATCAGCTCAATCTCAGCTATTATCAAGAAAGAACATTTGGCGGATACAGAAGCGGCCCTTCGTGATGTATTTGACGTACCCTAATCTGCATATTTTAAACTTTCCGTGTCAACCCAGTCGAGGTAATTATTAAAAAAGGCTCAGTAACAGGCCTGTTTTAGTTTACTTTTATTGCTAGGTATTTTTACAGGAGCAATAAACATGGATTTCCAACAAGAGCTAAATGAGCAATTAAAGACGGCAATGAAGTCTCGTGATACGAGCATGCTTAAAACAGTAAGAGACCTGAAAACACGAATTAAAACACGTGAGATCGAAAAGGGTGAACCACTTACTGAAGCAGAGTTTATTAAGCTGGTCCAAACGGCTGCGAAACAGCGCAAAGAGGCCATTGTTTTGTTCGAGCAGGGTGATCGTCTGGAATTAATGAAGCTGGAGCAAGAAGAGCTTGAGATCCTGAAAAAATATTTGCCCCAAATGATGAATGATGATGAAATGATAGCCCTCGTTAAATCAGTTCTTGATGAAACAGGTGCCTCAAGTATGAATGACATGGGGAAAGTGATGGGGCCACTCATGAAAGCGGCAGCTGGTAAAGCTGATGGTAAGCGCTTACAGGAAATAGTAAAAGGGATGCTAAACTAATGATAGCTACAGGATTTGATATATTCGGTGTGTTTCTGCTTGTAATAATGTCAGTGAATGGATTAAAAAAAGGTTTGATAGATGGGGTTTTGAAAATAGTGGGAATGTATGCTGCCATGTATGTTTCCATGAATTACAGTGAATATGGTGTCCAGATCATCGAACCATTGATTAACATTCCAGAGTCATACAAGACCATTGCTGGTTTTGGGGTCACCTTTCTGGCAGTGATGTATTCATTTACCCTGATAGGGTTTATCCTTAAAAAAATTATCAGAACCATGAACCTTGGTATAGTAGATCGAGTTGGAGGAATCACTTTTGGAGCTGCCAAAGCTGGGGTCTTACTGTCAGCTGTTGTCTGGGCATTTGCTATGGTCCCGGAAGATATGCGTGGTACCTGGCAACAGGACTCAAAGCTGTACCCTACAGTAGAGATATTTGCTAACAATATCGTTAAGGTGTTCGCGCTTGAAGATGAAATGGCTATAATGCAATCTACTGTTGGCTCAATCATGGGCAGTGGTAAGAATAAGCTTATGGAGCAGACGCTAGGTGGTGGCACTGGTGGGAGTACACCTGATCTCATGAAACTTCTGGGTGGTAGCGAAGGTGAAGACCAGACCGAAGTTCTGAGTAGAGCCATGGAATCGATGGGTGGTTCGCAGAAAGGAATGCTAGAACAAGCCATGCAGGCAATGGGCGTTGGTGGAGGGGGAGATAGTTCAAATCTTGATCTCTTTGAGCAGCTACAGACCGCTGTGGATGCTGGCCCGAATAGACAAGCAGAGATGGACAAATTGCTCGATGAGATGGAAGCAGAGGCACAAGGCCGTAAAAAATAGAAATAATGAATTTATCTGCTTCAAACCCGCTTAGTTATCAGCACCTGGGATTTGATGATGTACGTCAGTGGATAGCTGACGAGGCAGCTGGGGAAGAGGTTCGTTTACAATTCGAGCAACTTCACCCCAAAGATGATAAGGTTGAACTTGACGCTCAGTACAGCCGCATCAAAGAATTTGCAGCACTTATGGAGCTTAATAACAGCTTTCAGGTGTACCCTTACGACAACCTTCACGAAACACTCAGACTACTAGCTTTAGTCGATAGTACGCTATATACAGAAAATTTAAGGTCTCTAGGCAACATCCTTGAACAATGTAGGAACCTGAAAAAAAGTTTCATCAAGACCCTCGAAGATGAAGCTTCAGCCTGGGAGGATAGATTTAATCAAATCGAAACTTTCCCGGAGATTGAAAAAGAGCTCCTGAAAGTTGTTGGACCTGACGGTGAAGTTTTGGATGGTGCTTCATCGACTTTAAACTCGTTAAGAAGGAAGTTACGCAAGTCAGCTGGCTCTGTTCGTTCACGTATGGAGGAACTGGTCAAGAAGTATGCCGGTAGTGGTTATCTCAATGAGGAACAAGCAGGTATGAAGGGTGGACGACTTGTCTTACCCGTTCTCAGTAGTTATAAGCATCGTGTCGAAGGTGTTATTCAGGATATGTCCAAAACGGGGACAACAACCTTTATTGAACCCTTTGAGATCATAGAACTGAATAACCAGATTAAGACCATGGAGATTGAGGAACAGCAGGAAATACAACGAATTCTACGTGATCTAACAGCTAAGATTCATCCTCATCATGCTGCAATAAACCAAAATTATCAAATCCTAAAGGTTATTGATTTCCATGTGGCTCTGGTGAAATTCGCCAAGACCTTTGCTTGTTCCATTCCAATCTTATCAGACGATGGTGAGTTTTTGCTCAAAGCTGCCCGGAACCCACGTCTCGCCTTGCAACGTAAAGTTGTGCCGCTGGATCTTCATATGGATGCTACGGTAAAAACTCTGATTATCACAGGTCCAAATGCTGGAGGTAAGACAGTTGCACTAAAAACGATTGGACTGTTGGCATTTATGGCAAACTCAGGAGTGCCCATTCCAGCAACTGAAGAAAGTATTATTCCCTTCTTCGATAAGATATTTACCGATATTGGTGATCAACAATCTCTGGTGAATGACCTTTCTACCTTCTCAGCTCACATTGGAACTATTATTAGCATTTTGAAAGAAGCAACACCCCAAAGTCTGGTTCTGCTGGATGAATTAGGTACAGGTACAGACCCTGCTGAAGGTGGTGCATTGGCTCGATCTATTTTGGAGTCATTGGGTGAGCAGGGTGTTAAAACCATTGCCACAACACATCTGGGTGATCTAAAAGTGTTTGCACATGAAGCAAAGTATGTCATGAACGGGGCGATGGAGTTTGATCAGGAGGGTCTGAAGCCTACCTACAAATTCCAGGCAGGAGTCCCTGGAAGCAGCTATGGCTTTGAAATATCAAAACGGCTTGGGCTTGCAGACAAGATTCTCAATACTGCCAGAGAGTATGTGGGTTGGGCTAGAGATAGCATGGAGAAACTTTTAAGGTCTCTAGAATCTGAAAGGATGTCACTTTCAGACCTGAAATCAGATAACGTTGATTTGCAGCGTGACCTAAAGATGAAGCAGAAACGCATGGATTCTGCTCTGGAATCTGTCCAAAAGGTAGAGCGCAAAGCAGATCGGGAGGCAGCCAAGAAGGCTGGCCAGATCATTTCTGATGCACGTCAAACCGTTGAAAGCGTTATCCGCCAGATTCGGGAATCTCAAGCTGGCAAGGAAAGTATAAAAGAGGTTCGGGGAACCCTTGATGATATTGAAACCAAATTGGACCAGGTCGTCAAAGAAACTGAAGAAGATCGAAAACTGGAAAAACTTCCAGAAGCGGAGATTCTGCCAGGAAAACGAGTCACGGTGTTGAGCCTAGATCAAATTGGAATCGTAATAGAAGCTCCAGCACGTGGGAAGGTCCTGGTGGAAGCTGAAGGAAAGCGGCTGAAGATACCGACGGACTGGTTAGGTGCGGCTCCAGAAGGACCGAAGGATCAGGATCAAGGTGTCAGTGTGGTTAACGTAAGTGATCGATCAGGATCAAGTTATTCACTTGATCTTCGTGGATATCGAGCGGATGTGGCCATCGAGGAATTGAATCGCTTCATCGATCAGGCCGTTTTGAGTAATCTGCCTCTGTTACAAATCATTCATGGTAAGGGGACAGGCGTGATCAAAAAAGTAGTCCATGAGGTGTTGGAAAAACATGTTTCAGTTAAAAGTAAACGACTCGGTGGACAGGATGAGGGTGGCGCCGGAATTACTTTTGTTGTGATGAAGTAAAGGCCTAAAACTGGAAACTTGAAATTTGACAATTATCAAATCAGTAGCTACCCACATGATTTTCGAGTTTCTAATTTCCAATTTCTTTTGTGTGAACCTCTAAATCAAAGTCCTTAACTAACAATTATCTATTATCTTGTCCGTCAAGAATTGATTTAATAATGGCACTTATACCAGAACATACTATCGAACAAGTCCGCGAAGCCAACGATGTTGTGGACGTGATTTCAGATTACGTTCAACTTAAACGATCAGGGCGTAACTGGTTTGGTCGCTGTCCCTTCCATGATGAAAAAACCCCTTCCTTTAGTGTTAGCTCGGACAAGCAGATTTATCATTGCTTTGGGTGTGGTGCTGGTGGAAATGTCATTAATTTTATCATGGAGCATGAACGTCTGGATTTCCTTTCTTCTGTGAAACTATTAGCCAGCAGAGCCAATATTCAGATCCAGGTTGATGAGCAGGAGCCAAGAAAGAAAGATGATCGTGCATCCATCTATAATATGCATGAGATTGCCTGTCGTATCTTCCAAAAACAGTTGGATGAATCAAGTGGAAAGGCTGCAAAAGAGTATCTCTTAAAACGTGGACTCACTGAGGAAACTTTGAAAACATTCAGGGTCGGTTTTGCCCCTGATCGTTGGGATACTGTTACCCTGGAAATTATGAAACTAGGACTCTCTCAAGATGTCTTAAGTCGTAGTGGACTTCTTATGACCAAGGACAAGGGTGGATACTACGATCGATTTCGGAATCGGATCATGTTTCCCATTGTCGATATCAATGGGAAGGTCCAAGCATTCGGTGGAAGGATTTTTGGTGAAGCTGAGGGCGCTAAATATATGAATAGCCCTGAAACACCGATTTATCATAAAGGTCGAACTCTGTATGGATTGAATCAGAGTCGTGATCAGATTCGCAGTTCGAGAACTGCCATTCTCGTTGAAGGCTATATGGACTTGATACGTCTTTATCAGGAAGGTTTTGAGAATGTAGTTGCTGGAACAGGTACTGCATTTACAGCTGAGCAGGCAAGTTTAGTGAAGCGCTTTGCTGACAAAGTCTACGTCTGCTATGATGGTGATTCAGCGGGACAGAAGGCTGCCCAAAAGGCTGGCATGGTTCTACTGGATAAAGGGCTGGACGTTCGCGTGATTCATTTAGATCAAAAGGAAGATCCAGATAGTTTTTTTGATTCAAAAGATGCTAAAGCCTTTGAAAAAACCATGGAAGCTGCTTTAGATATCATGTCGTTTATCCTCAAGTCGAATCAGGACAAGATGGAATCACCCGTGACCAAGACTGCATTTTTGGAAAGTGTTGTCTCAGAATTAGCACTCATGCAAAATGATATTCTACGAGGAATGCTAGCTGGTCAATTGGCAGAAGAAATGCATGTGCCGGAAGAGGCAGTTTTAAATTTGTTGAAAAAACAGACCCGTAGAACTCGACCAGAGTACCGGCAAGAGGCTCCAAAACAGAAAGCAAAATCAGCAGAATCGAGTTTACGCCGACCTGTTTCGGGATCTGAAAAAGCGGAATTCGAGTTACTTCGCCTTCATTTAAGTAAGGATGAAAGCCTTCTCAATTGGTTAGCCTCTACTATCGTCGACGAAGATATCCATGCCATGCACTACGTGGAAATATTCCAGCTATTTCGCGGAAAATTGCGCAAAGAATTACCTATCAATCATGCACGATTATTGGATGAGATAGAGTCGAATGAATTAAGACGATTTATTACGACCTTGATCAATGAAGCACAGCAGGATTTAGAGAGCATTTCCCATGCAAGTCAGTGCATAAAAACCATCAAACGATCTAGACTGCGGCGTGAGGCAGACGGCCTCCGTGAAGAATTGAGAAATGCGGAAAAAACAGGGACGGATATTGTTGATCTACTACTCAAGATTAAGCAGCTAAAGGGTGAAGAATCAAATATCTAGGTACCTGTAAAATAATTCAAAAAAAGTCCTTCAAAGACTTGACTCGCTTTTGGTTTTAGCCTAAAATAGCGTAGGAAAAATGACAGCGAGGAGTCCCTTATTCAAGCGAACAAGGGACTTTTTGTTTATAGAGAGTTTCAAAATTGTAACATAATCCGCTAGCCCTTGTTCAGATTCATTTTGTGAAAGTATGGTCTAATCTCCAGATAAAATACAATATCTTTGGAACTACATTATCCACCGACTATTTTAGCCTGCTTTCGTCTTGTTGTGAGGATCGAGAGGACGGAATTCATAATTCGTTATTCGTTAATCGATATTCTGAATTCCAATAAATAAGGGCCCATAGCTCAATTGGTTAGAGCGCCGGACTCATAATCCGTCGGTTCGGGGTTCAAGTCCCTGTGGGCCCACCATCTAAACCCCTTGTAATTCATAGAGTTACGAGGGGTTTTTCATTTGGTGCACAGTCTATAGTTTTCTATCCAATGGGACAAATTGGGACATTATGGGACATAGAGTGGGCACAAAGTGGGCACAGTTTAAAGGCGGATTGGATATATCAATTGGATAGAAAACAATAAGTTGTAGACTTTGAGGGTCACGGATAGGGACTAAGCATGCGGAACGCCCAGACAAAAAAAAAGCGCCTACATATGCAGACGCTTAATTTCTATGGAGCTTTGTTCGATTACAAGATGGATTCAAGAGCCTCAACACCATCTCTTAGATTAGTATCGACAAGATGAGCATAATGAGTCTCAGTGACAGTGACTGAACTATGACCAAGAAGCTTGGAAACTGTAAAGATACTCACACCTTGTTGCACAAGTAATGATCCAAATGTGCGACGGAAAGTATGGATGTTCGCATTCTTGATCTTGGCTTTCTCATAGTATTTCATCACCTTTTTTAGCGTGTAAGAGTATGTCAGAGGAAAAGGGACGTGAAGTCCTTTGTCCTCAGATCGTCTTTTTAAGATCTCAAACACCACACTGTCCATCGGGACGGATCTTACTTTGTCCTTTTTACCGACTGTGCGGC
>Ga0233446_1000166_pt1 | contig 81912 bp, 73 predicted proteins | sample SI_124_October20_4_FD_182780 | JGI IMG/M metagenome (GOLD analysis project Ga0233446, IMG submission 182780) | Seawater microbial communities from Saanich Inlet, British Columbia, Canada - SI_124_October2016_120_MG | ecosystem: Environmental > Aquatic > Marine > Inlet | place: Canada: British...
TCCATTTGGATATATCATGTCCACAAATCATGGAGATGAAGGGGATGGACTTGTTCTTTCTTATATTGATTTCCGAAACGCGGATACGAGTTATATAGAATTATCCATATCTGATACCTCAACCAGTATTTCTTTACCATTTCCAAATTCAATGATTGGTCGTGGATATTGGCATTCACTTCATCTGGGATATAAAAATAAGGTAATTACTCTTATCTTAAATGATTCAATTAATGTATCAAAAGAGTTGGACCTAGACCAATTAGAGCCATTTCAATTGCATTTTGGAAAAGTCTATGCTCAGGTGGAACCACCTAGAATGGATATGAAGAACCTTCGAATATGGAACCACGAAAAATTAATCCATCATTGGCCATTAAATGAATTCAATGGATATAAGATTTATGATCATGTAGGGAATTTGGATGGGAAAATACTCAATGGTGAATTTTTATCCAACCGACATAAAGGTGTGCAATGGGTACAATCCGTTGGTCAGAAGATTGATCGCTATAGCAATTATTTTATAGATCGAGATGATTTAATGCTATTCTATTTAAATCAGGACTCGTTGTATCAATATGATATCCAATCTTGGGAACTACTGTCAGTGGCTCCTTCAGATACCATTCCATATGATTATCGGATTATTTATGATGACACTCAGAATCGTTTATTTTTATATCATAACGGAGGCGATCTTCCCTTTTATGATTATAATTGGACCATTGGGAAGTGGGATGGCTTAGATGTAGCTCTTAAGTCGCAGGGACAATATTTTGATATAGAGCGAATTTATATACCCAAAACAAATGCCATTTATTCTTTTGGTGGTTATGGTTGGTACACCTATAAAAATGATATATATACTTATTCAATTCATCAAGCTAAATGGGCCATAATAAATCCAAACCTAAAAGAGAATAAAGTATTTACCCCAAGAATTGCATCAGATAGTTATTATAATGCTAATGACGGTCAAATTTATATATTTGGTGGCACAGGATCAAAATCAGGAAAACAAGAAGCAGGAATACAACACTATTCTGATATTTGGGCTTATAACATAAAAACCGATTCTTTACTTCTCATCAGGCCAAACGATGATATAGACAGGGTTGATCTTGCCATGAGTGTTTCTTACCAAGAAACATCAAATACTGTTTTTGAATTGGTTCGGACAGATTTAGACTCAACATATAGCTACCATTTAAATATATTCGATTTTCCTGATGGAGAAAAAAGGGCATTCCCATTAAATTTTGACGATTTTTTAGATTTGTCAAGCATTCATGATATTCAAATGGATTTAATTGATAGAACATCGGAATTAATATTTATTGCCAAAGGGCCACTTTTGGGTGACAATGATCAAAACAGAATTCACTTTTTTACCTTAGCATTGCCACTCATAAATCCCATTGATACAATGGAAGACAAGCCCAATTATTTATTATTCGGATTCATTCTAACTATTCTAGTTATGGGTGGCCTTGGGTTTTATTTAAGAAAGAAAGAAAAAATAATTCCACAACAAAAAGAAGATGTTTTAGAAAACATCGGCTTGGATGTCTTGGACAAGGGAGTAACGGTTCAACTTTTTGGTGTATTTCGCATGTGGATAGATGGTAAAGAAATTTTAAAAAAGGATTGGAAATCAAAAAAGGCGAGAGAATTATTTATTTATCTCATTTTAAAAAACCATCAAGGTGTGACCGGAGAAGATATCTCTTTAACATTTTGGCAAGATGTAGCGTCAGATAGTGCGGTAAATAGCCGTAGTGTAGCTTTAGCACGAATTCGAAAAGTATTAGGTAAGTATGGTCATCATTTGGTTCGAGTAGAAGATAGGTATTTGATTCAACACGACGATACCTTTTATTCAGATTCTCATAGATTTCAGACTTGGATGAAAGAAAATAATGATTCTAATTTTGAAAATATTTTGGAGATAATTGGCCCCATTGGCTTACTGTCGGAATTCCATGATGATTGGGTAGAGAATATTAAAACGGATGTGAATCGACGCATAATCAACCATTTTAAAAAACAAGTTAGTCGATTGGAAAATGATCAGAATTGGGGTGACCTTACTCTGATTGGAGAATCGATTTTATCCTGGAACCCATTGGATGATGAAGCACTTGTCATATACGTTAATGCATTAAAACAAAATGGGAAACAGGGATTGGCTCATCAAGTTTATGATGAATTTATACGTAATTATGAGATGGAAATAAAGGAATCATACAATCTAAAATATGAAGATATTTAAAATTTGTATTAAAATTAGAAAACTTCTCCTAAATTACATGCAGAATATCAGTAAAACGGGAATACAGAAATGAGTGATACACTACAAATGCGAAAACGGGGAACCTTAACCTTGCCCAAAAAAATCCGTGATAAATATACTTTAGATGAAGGGGATCCTTTGACACTTATAGATTTGGGAGATGGCATTCTTATCAGTCCAAAAATAAGTGTTTTGCCAAAGCTTGTTTCGAAAATAGAAGCTTTGATGGATGAGAAAGGAGTGTTACTTGAAGAGCTAATTCAAGGAATTGCAGAAGAACGAGCCCCTTACAAAAAGCGGTGATTTCTAATCACAAGCTAGCAGTATTTATTGATTCTGATGTTTTGATATCTGGTTCTTTTTCTAAAAAAGGAGCCAGCTTTTTATTATTCCAATTAATTGAATTAAGATTTATAAACGGATTTATATCCCAATTAGTTTTAGAAGAATGCGAACGAAATATAAGAAAAAAGTTGCCTACGGCTTTATCTGCATTTTATACCATTTTAAAGCTTTGTGATTTTTCTATTGTCAATCCTTCAGATAGCGACATTGAAAATGCTGAGAAATATGCTGATAAAAAGGATGTTCCAATTCTGGCCGCTGCCCTAAAGGCAGAGGTAGATTATCTTGTAAGCTTTAATGTTAAAGATTATTTTCCTTCTCAGAAACATCAAATTGTCATCGCAAAACCTTATGATATTGTACGCATCATAGGAAAAGAGAATTTGTAAATTTTAAATCCAATTTTATCAAAACTATATAAATATGCCCGGGTGGCGGAATGGGTAGACGCGCACGGTTCAGGTCCGTGTGTTCGAAAGAACGTGCTGGTTCGAGTCCAGTCCTGGGTACACCTATCGTTTACAAACTAAGAGAAAATCCCAATCCGTGTTGGCAGTCCAAATTAATTCCTTGTATTTTCAGCGACACATTTTATGAGTACAAAAATCATTTCCACCAACCGAAAGGCTTATCATGAATTTCATATCTTGGAATCGTATGAAGCGGGAATGGTCCTTGTGGGGAGCGAAGTCAAAAGTCTAAGAGAGGGAACAGCCAGTCTAAAAGAAGCTTACATCGTGATTCGAAAGGGAGAAGTCTTTTTGATTGGGGCTCATATTCGTGCTTATTCACACACAGGATTTTCCGGGCATGAATCGGTTCGAAATCGCAAATTGCTTCTCCATAAAAAAGAAATTGGTAAAATCCATTCTAAATTAGCAGAAAAAGGCTTAACAGCTGTCCCCTTAAAGTTGTATTTTAAAAAAGGGCGGGTTAAAATTGAGTTTGCTTTGGCGAAGGGAAAGAAACTTCATGATAAGCGAGACGCGAAAAAACAAAAAGATATTAAAAGGGAAATGCAAAGAGAAATGGGAAAATACGCATGACATTTTTAGCGGTTGAAGAACAGATGACACTTATTCAACGAGGTGCAGAAGAAATCATTCCGGAAGAGGCGCTGAAAGAAAAATTAGCAAAATCTAAAGCAGAAGGGAAGCCCTTAACCATTAAATTGGGATGCGATCCTAGCCGAGCAGATTTGCATATTGGCCACGGCGTCGTTCTACGAAAACTACGCCATTTTCAAGATTTAGGCCATCAAGCTATTCTGGTAATCGGCGATTTTACAGCCATGATCGGCGACCCTTCTGGGCGAAATAAAACTCGCCCACAACTCACCTTAGAAGCAGCACAAGAAAATGCAAAATCATATGTCGATCAAGCTAAAGTGATACTTGATGTTGATAGTCTTAAAATTGTATATAATTCGGAATGGCTAAATGAGATGAACTTTTCTGATGTCATTTCATTGACCAGTAATTATACAGTGGCTCGCATGTTAGAACGAGATGATTTTACCAAAAGATTCAAAGACGAAGTCCCCATTTCTCTCCATGAATTTTTGTATCCATTGGCGCAGGGACAAGATTCCGTGGTACTGGAAGCCGACGTGGAATTAGGCGGAACAGACCAAAAATTCAATCTATTGCTTGGTCGTGATTTGCAAAGAGCGAATGATCAAGAGCCCCAATGTATCATTACGCTTCCATTGCTTGAAGGGACGGATGGGGTCGAAAAAATGTCTAAATCCTATGGAAATCATATTGGGCTTCATGATGCACCTGCGGAGATGTTTGGAAAGACCTTGTCGATTGGGGATGATTTGATCGAAAAATGGTTTGTCCTGGGTGCAGATGCAAGCGAAGAAAAGATGAAACAGGTTCGAGCTGATTTGGCCAATGAACAGATTAATCCAATGACAATAAAACGTGATTTAGCCCGTTCGATTGTAGCGCTTTATTATTCCGACGAACAAGCAAAAGAAGCGGAAAAACATTTTGATACGGTTGTGGTTGGGAAAGGCGTTCCTGACGACATGCCTTCTGTTACATTAAAGGAAGAAAAATCGATAGTCGAAATTATTGTGGAAGCGGAATTATTGAAGAGTAAAAGTGAGGCTAGGCGGATGATAAAGCAAGGAGCCGTCAAATTGGATGAGATAAAAATAACGAATATTCAAGCTATAGTTTCCCTCAAAGAAAATGAACAAATACTTAAAGTCGGAAAGAGAAGATTCTTAAAAATAATATGATAAAAAAAATACTTTTGGGCATGATGCTCATTTCTTTGTTTCAGATTTCTTGTAATTCAAAACCAAGCTTAAGCGCAAAACCGAAATTAGTTGTTGTGCTGGTGGTGGATCAAATGCATCCTGATTTATTAACACGATTTGATGCGCTTTATACGGGTGGGTTTCGTTGGTTGATTGATCATGGAACTTGGTTTACGAATACACATCACGAGCATGGATATACCGCCACGGGCCCAGGACATTTCGTGATTGGTTCAGGGCGTTATCCGGGACCAAATGGGATGATGGGAAATATATTTTATGATCCAATCTTAGAAAAGAAAGTTAATTGCGTAGAAGATCCAAATGCAAAAGTAATTGAAAATACAGGGGATGCCAGATCTTATAGTCGATACACAAACACAGCTTTGAGCGATTGGATTAAAGCTTCCGATTCTCTTTCGAAAGTATATTCTATTGCAGGAAAAGATCGTTCGGCAGTTTTAATGGGCGGACAAAAACCCGATTTAGCCGTGTATTACAATTATGATGGACAATTTATAACAAGCGATTATTACACGAATAAAAATCCAAAATGGCTTACAAATTTCAATACAAATTTAGATATTGCTTCTTTCAAAGACTCTCTCTGGACACGTTCTCTTGATACCAGTCTTTATTTGACATATGCTCGTCCAGATTTCTTTGATGGAGAAGTGGATGAATACCTTACGGATCCCTATTCGCCTACATTTCCCATTGGCATTGATTCATCAAAAGAGGCAAAAACTTATTTCATGGGACGACCATGGTTTGAACGCTCCATATTGGATTTAGCAAACGTGTTGGTGCAAGCGGAGTCCCTGGGACAAGATGAGCATTCGGATCTGCTATTTATTGGATTTTCGGCCATGGATTGGATGATTCATGATTATGGTCCATTTTCTCAAGAAATTATGGATGCGATGATCAAGTTAGATGGATATTTGGGCAATTTTATCAATCGCTTAGATCAAGAGATTGGATTGGAAAATATTCAGTTTATTTTAACAGCAGATCATGGTGGATTGCCACTTCCCGAATATTTACAGGAGCAAGGCATTGAAGCGGGACGATACAACAAAGAAGAAATTGAAGAAGCCAAAGAATGGATTGAAGATGAAATTGAAGAACGGTACGGAAAAGACTTATTTACACGATCTGGATTGCAATATTTTTTAAATGATGAAAATATAAAAAAAGCTGAGGTGAATCCAGATTCCATCGTAGCAATTATGAAAAAGTATCTTCTCAAAATTGATGGAATTGCTCAGGTGTTTACGCCTAATGATGTTATAAATGGAGATCAAAACAATCCAATTATTTCACGATATATGAATATGCTTCATCCTATCATGAGTCCAGACGTATTTTCTATACCAGAAAAAAATTGGGTTTACCGAACATTTCGTGGCACCAGTCACGGCGCACCTTATGATTATGATACTCATGTTCCATTGCTTTTTTCTCACGAAAATAATGCATGTCAAGAAAATGACACAAAAATTGAAACGGTTGATATTGCGCCCACTATTGCCAAAATCTTGAATGTGGCTTATCCTGACTTAATTGATGGTAAACCCATTTTAATTGACTTTAAATTGGATTAAATTGATTTAGCCATGGCGCAACTTATATTTTATTTTTCACTTGCAATAATCGTGTCGTTTTTGTGCTCATTATTGGAGTCTGTATTATTGTCTGTTTCTCATGCACATATTGCAGTTTTGGTCAAACAGGGCAAGAAAAGTGCTATTTTGTTAGCGCATCTCAAAGAAAATATCAATAGACCATTAGCGGCCATTCTTACCTTGAATACGGTGGCGAACACAGTGGGTGCGGCTGGGGTTGGAGCAAAAGCGTACACGCTCTATGGGAATGAATGGGTTGGTATTTTTTCAGCAATTCTTACATTTTCAATTCTTATTTTTTCTGAAATTATCCCCAAAACACTTGGAAGCGTCTATGCAAAATCATTGATTAGTTTTTCTGCTTTCACGATTAAAGGCATGATGATAATTACAGCGCCATTCGTGTGGTTGTCTGAATCTTTATCTGGATTATTAAAATCTGAAGGTAAAAATGGTAACCGTATTTCGAGAGATGAATTGGTTGCTATGGCTGAATTGGGAGAAGACGAAGGTTCCATTGATGAGCAAGAAAGCGATATTATCGAAAATTTGATGAAATTAGATAATGTAAAAGCTGAGGATGTGATGACGCCTCGCTCAGTCGTTTTCGCGCTTCAAAAGGATGAAACAGTTCAAGATGTCACTGAAAAACATTCTCCAATTATTTTTTCACGTATCCCTGTTTACAAGACGGATTTAGATGATATTGTGGGTTTTGTTCACAGATTTCATATCCTCAATAAACAAGCAGAAGATCAATTTGATGTACCGGTTCATCAGTTAATGGTGGATGTCCATTCCGTTTTAGAAAAAGATTCGGTACGGAATATTTTGAATACATTTGTCACAAGGAGAGAACAGATATTTATAGTCACAGATGATTTTGGAACAATGACAGGCATTATCACTTTAGAAGACGCCATCGAAACATTGTTGGGTGTGGAAATTGTTGATGAAATGGATAGTGTTGTGGATATGCGAAAACTGGCGGCATCAAAACTAGCTAGAGAACGTGCCGGACATAATAGGAATGATTAAGTTTCTGTTTCACATTGGAGTTCCAAATCATTTCCCCTAAATTCGCCGACTAAAATTTTAAGGAGTAGAACATTATGGCAAAAAAACAAAAAAGTTTCGCAGAAAAAGCTACCGGGAAAGGTGGGACAGATACGGTCTGGGTCAAGTATGTGAAAAGTATCAAATCGAACGAAACAGGGAAATACCGTTTCAACGAGCAAATGGTTGGTTTACAAGGCGGAGAAACATTAGACGCTGCAATAAAACGATTAGATGAAGCTTCTAATCTGGTTGATATTGATTTATCCGAATTTATAGCCCAACAGAAAGAAGAAGTGGCTATAGAAGAAACACCTGTTGAAGAAGTCCCAGCTGAAGATAGTAAAACCGAAGAAGCGAACGCAGAAGCAGTTATTGAAGAACAAACTTCAGAAAAAGAAGCCACAGAAGAGACACCATCTGAAGACGTGCAGGAAAAAGTAGCAGTTGTTGAGGAAGCTGAAGCAAGTTCAGACGCTACTGAAGATACCAAAAAAGCTTAAATCTTAATTTTTTATAATTCTGGGAGAGGTGTCCGAGTGGCTTAAGGAGCACGCTTGGAAAGCGTGTGTGCGTTTGCGCGTACCGTGGGTTCGAATCCCACTCTCTCCGCAACCCTTTTTAGCCTCATTCTTCGACGAGAAAAACGATAACACCGTCGATTATCTTATGGATTAATACCCTTGTTTGGCAGGGTTTTGACCGAGTAAGCAGGAATTGAGCCGTCTAAGTTCCGTCCGCTGACAGCTTTCCCGATTGTAGCATTTAAATAGGTAGATAACTTTTTATCGTTTAAAATCTAAAATCCGTCTAACCATCCCCTAAATGCCTATATAACAGCAACAATATAGGGTTCGAATCCCACTCTCTCCGCATGTGGTATATTTATGTAATACAAAGTATAAATTACTCGTTCCGATATACGGGAATGAGTGAGAACCCTTCGATTCGATTAAAATCACATAATGCAGGGAAGGTAAAATCTACGAAGGCTTTTAAACCGTTTAAGATAATATATAAAGAAGTGTGTAAAGATAGGCTCTGCGCTAGGAAACGGGAAAAATATTTAAAATCAACATCAGGTCGTCGTTTTATAGATAAAAAATTACATAAGGAGGGTTTCCTGCCCGACGGCTGACGCAGTCAGTCAGGCTGGGAATCCCACTCTCTCCGCAAAGTTATCCCACTTAAGTGTGGTTTTCGGTGGCATAATTTGAGCAAGAGAATCATTTATAATTTAAAATTAACCACTATTCGTCCAATCCTTCGACTTTAATATCCAAATGATTTTCGATGATTTGAATGGCATTTAATTCTCCAGACATGACCATTCCATCTGCAAGAATGAGATTCTTAAGATGATTTTTGAGTTGCCCTTTAATGTGTTCTTCTGGGAGCGTCGCTTTTATTTGATCTAAAACTTGTTTTAGATGTACGGCATAATCATTTTGATTTAATTGATTTAAATGAGCAAAAGCATCATTTAAAAATTGTTCGGATCTTTCACTGGAATGCATTGGGAACATTTCATCTAATGCCTTTGCCCATGCTTCTCTTTCTTCGTATGCGACTTCATTATCGGATAGTTGAACGATGGCGAATAAGTGTGTCACCACTTGGACGGGAGACATGTCTTTAGGTGTTATGGTTTTGGGTGAGTCTTTTTTTGAACTGAAAAATCCCATGATTACTCCTTTTATTTAGTATTGCTTTTTGATTTAAATCGCTTCAATTTTATTCTATGTCAGACAATAAATTATTTCAATTAACGGATGAAGATAAAGAGAAATATAAATCATCGATTAAAAAAATAGATATTTCTACGCAGAATCACATTATCAAAGTGGCTGTTCCAAAAATTAATAAAATTATTGCTGGAAACGTAACAAATGTTGAAGCGCAATTAATTGATGATGTGGTGCATATCATTGGACTTTTAGAGAATTATCCCGAATTAACAGAGCACATGAAACAACGAATGATATTTGCTTTAAGCTATTTTTGTGATGAAAACGATGAAATCCCTGATATCATTCCTGGGATTGGTTATTTAGATGATGCGCTTGTTGCTCAATGGATTGTGGATGGTATCATGCAAGAATTACCGCCTCTCACAGAAGCCTAAATTTCGTTAAATTTTACTTTTTAGAATTTAAATCTTCTTCGGAAAATTGCCACTGACATTTCCCGCACCACCATGGTTTTCCAAAATAGGTCGGTTCGTCTTCTTGCCGTTCTAAAGCTTCATTGCATTTTGGGCAGTTTCGTTTTGCGTCGAGTGCGGGCCAAAGATAATCTTCTTTGTATTTAAGCCCTTTTTCATGTGTGTGATGGTCTTGCATATCTTGAAATTAAGGGTATAAAAGTATTTTTGAAATCAAAGAATTAAAGAGCTGAAAAAATAAGTGACATCAAAATGAAAATCAATCCCATACCCACGTAGGATTGGACTTTTGCTTCCGTACGCAAAAATTTCACCTGCGTGGCATAAGAATCATAGAAAAGAAATACATCTAAAGTATCATTTGCTGTGATATAGACTCGTTTTACGGATTCGACTAATTTATGTTTTATAAACTGCTCTGATATTTCAGGTGGCAGATAACTCACTTCATGAAAACCGGGAAAGACAGGAATAGGTTCATCCAATGGGTTTTCACCGATAAATACACCATCGATGTAAAGAGGGACACCCAAGCTATCTGTGCGAGGGTAAATAAATCCAAACTTTTCCATGTCATTTTGTGTGGATTGTGCCAATAGAAGTGTGGAGGATGCGAACAAAAGGCTCAAAAATAAGAATTGTTTCATAGGACAAATTATTTTCATCTCACATTGAAATCAAATAAGTAAATTCAACAATTATATGATAGCACAATTCAAACATTTATGGCTTATTTTAGTCTTAAGCTTTTTTTCCTGCGCCTATTTCAATACTTTTTATAATGCGCAAAGCTATTTTGATAAAGCAGAAGATCAGCGCTTAGAAAAATTAGGGCAAAAATTGCCAACCGCCGTTTTAGATAATTATGGAAAATCTATCCAAAAATGTCAAAAAGTGATTGACGATTATCCCGATTCTCGATTTAAAATTCCCGCCATGTTTTTGATGAGTAAAGCAAAGTTCTATCGAGGAGAATATAAGAGTGCGCTTGGCCAACTATTAGATATCCAACGCATGGAGAATGAGGATTATCAAGAAGAAGCAGGCTTATGGATTTCACTTTGTAAATGGAAATTAGGCAAAGTGCAAGTGGCTTTGGATGCACTTCAGCGCCTTAGAGATTCGACGGATTCCAAAGATTTAAAATCGCGATGTTTATTGTCCTTGGCAGAGATTCATTTAGAATTAGATAAGGATATTCTAGCTTTAGAAGCTTTAGAAGAAGCGGCTGAATTAACACGCAATAGCGTCCAAAAATCACAAATTTATTCTCGATTAGCTGAACTGGCTTTTAAGAATCAAAATTACGATAAAGCTCTATCCGCTTATAGAAATGTGATTCGTACATCCTTAACCAAGGAGAAAATCGAAACTTCCCACCTCCAGGTTTTGAAAATTTACCGTTTACAGGGCAATTACAAAACGGCTACTCGAAAAATAAAATCAATGATTTCTGATGAAAAATTCAAAAAAATTGTGGGGCAATTGGATTTAGAATTGGTTCAGCTATATCTTGCGCAAAATGAAATGGAACAAGCAGAAACACGATTGCAATCTGTGGTAAATGATTACAAAAAATCGGTCGTTTCTGCGGAAGCTTATTTTTTATTGGGCAAAATTATGATAGATCTACACTGGGATTTAGTTAAAGCGGATGAATATTTTGGTAAAGTAGGCTCAGAATACAATAAATCTCCGTTCAAGTTTTCGGCGGGAGAAAAGCAAAAAGAGATCCAATCTTTCATAAACACAAAAGAGCAAATTCAAATTTGGAAAACGCAAATGAGTCTTCCAGATTCTGTGGTAATTGTGGAAGATACGACTATAGTCAAAAAGACTTTGTCTCAGGACTTTGATCCTGCAAAATATCATTATTTGATGGCAGATTTAGAAGCATTTAAATTCAATCGTTTGGACACAAGCCTGGTTTATTTTGACATCATTAGAAACGAGTACCAAGAATCTATTTATTATCCAAAAGCCTTATTTACATCTATTTTTGTATTGGATCAAATTGGAGATTCAAGCCAAAGCCTCATGGCTAAAAATCTGCTTATTGAGACATTCCCTCAATCAGATTATGCTCGTTATTTACAAGGAGAATCTGGCGAAAAAGCACTGACTTCAATCGAAATAAAATATCAATCAGCAGAAAAGTTAATTTCAACAGATTTGCAGAAAGCATTGGACGCTTTTATCGAAATAACCATTACAGATTCTTTAGAACTATTATCAGCATCGGCTGCTTACTTTTTAGGGAATCATTATGATTGGATTGACATCCAAGCTGATTCTGCCTTTAAGTATTATAATTGGATTATCGAGCATCATCCTGATTCTGAACAAGCAAAAATTGCAAGAAAAAGGTCAAATATTTTACAAGACATCGTAAGCCCTGAAGTAGAAACAATAATTCAGGATAGCATTCAAGTTGCCTTACCAGATTCTATAGAAATTGATTTAAAGGATGACCAAAATCAAAATTAGCATTGCTCTTTTTTCGCTGGGATATCGCTTTACGAGGCGTCTTGCCATCATATTTTTTAAAATCGAATCGCTTATTAGTGGTAAATTTTTTGATCTTGAATTGGTAGTAGATTTTGGCAATAAGTATATGGCGAAATTGGATGATTGTGCTTCTGAGGTTTTCTTTAATTTTAATATTCCAAATGGAATGGATAGAGAGATTTATGATTTGCGCTTTCGTTCACCCTTGATTTCAGCATCTTTTCAATCGGATAAAAAATCCCTGGTTCGTTGGCGAAAAATGGGTTTGGGTGGCATCACGTTCAAAACCATTATGAAGAATAAACGGGAAGGCAATAACCGGCCCAGATTAGCTGAAGTCAAATCAAAAGACGAAACTTTCTTATTAAATGCTTTAGGTTTACCCGGTGAAGGTGTGGACTCATTTTTGGATTCAATTTGCACCGAAGATATCATTCAACTTCCGGCACCAATGGGATTTAGTATAGGTGGAGATAGTCCAGAAGAATATTTAGACGTGTTTCAATCTATTCATCGACAATTGGAAGGAAAGATTCCTCAGTATTTTTATGAAATTAATATTTCTTGCCCCAATACAGTTGATGGAAAGTCCTTAAGTGAAAAGCCAGAAGCTTTAGCGCGCTTATTGCAAACGATACGGACTGAATCAGAACGTGTGATTTTTATAAAAATTTCCCCCGATACTTCAAATCAATCCTTAATTCTGATGGCAGAACGTGTAAATTCATTTCCGAAAATTGGAATTAATGCAGGCAATACCACATATAGAACAAGAAAAATCATGGGATTAACGCAGAAACAATTTCGTCCTGATGAGGGAGGATTGAGTGGATCTTTATTATTCGATCGCACTTTAGAGATAATGCATTTGCTCAAGCCTTTTTCTTTCCCGAAAATTGCTACAGGTGGAATCAATACGGGCAAAAAAGCAAAAGCAGTTTTAGATGCTGGGGCAGATTTAATCGGAATGGCCACTGCTCTTGTTTTAGATCCATATTGTATTCCAAAAATAAATCATTATTTGGGAAGAAAAGAATGATTACGATTGTTTTGTTAGATCCAAAAATTCCCCCTAATACAGGAAGCACAGCAAGGTTATGTGGGGCTATGAATCTAAAATTAGATATTGTAGGTGAGATTGGATTTGATTTATCAGATAGTCGATTAAAGAGAGCAGGGCTGGATTACTGGAAACATATTGATTGGGAATATCATGAAAATCGAGAGGCATATCTTGAAACATTAGTCGAACAACGTTTTCATCTGCTTACGACCAAAGCTGAAAAACCTTATACCCAATGTGAATTTGAAGAGAATGATTTTTTAGTTTTCGGGAGCGAAACGTCTGGAATTGAGGAATCATTGTTAAAAAAGTATTGGGACAATACCTGCACGATTCCTATGGAAAATCCAAATATTAGATCTTTAAATTTAGCAACGAGCGTTGGAATTGTTGTTTATGAAGCTTTGAGGCAAACTCATGCGTTTTAGTCTAATTATCATTTTATCTCTTTTTTGGTCTGCTTGTTCTAGTTCACCGAGATATGGTGTGGAAAGACCTGGCGCTCCCAAGCTCAGTAATGCAGGGAAACAAAAAAAGCCGATTCGTCATCGAAAAAGAATAACGGGCATCAGTTCATTTTACGCAGAAGATTTCCACGGGAAATTAACCGCAAATGGCGAAGTGTATGATATGTATGGATTGACGGCCGCACATAAAACTCTTCCTCTAAACACCATTGCACGTGTGACGAACCTTGATAACGATAAATCTCTCATTTTACGCATCAATGATAGAGGGCCTTACATAAAGGGACGAATTTTAGATTGTTCTTATGGTGCCGCAAAAAAATTAGGCTTTTTGAATAAAGGGACGACTCGTGTTAAAATTGAAGTCATAGAATGGGGAGATAATAAGTATATGAAACACAGGAGCACATCCAAATGAAAAAAATGTTTATGATTGTAAATCCCCATGGTGGATTAAAAAAAGGAATGGGCATCCTTGACAAAATTAAACCTATCTATGAAAAAGCAAACATTGTCTTGACGATTCTTGAAACGAAGTATGCAGGACATTGTCGTGAATATGCTCATAGTTTAGATTATACAGGCTACGAAGGGATGTGTGTCATTGGTGGCGATGGAACCATGCATGAAGTCATCAATGGAATGCTCTCTCGACCAGATGAACGAAAATTGCCGATCGGACTTGTTACGGGTGGAACGGGGAACTCCTTTATGCATGATATGGATTGCTTGGATCCTTTGATAGCGGCTAAACGAATTGTAACAGGACGAAAACGACCGATTGATGTAGCGAAAGTGGATGCAAATGGAGAAATTATTTATGGTTTTAATATTGTGGGTTGGGGAATGCCTACCGATATTAACGAAAAAGCAGAGAAGATGCGTTGGCTCGGCGGACAAAGATATAATGTTGCATCCATTATTGAAGTATTTAAACATAAGCAAAGATTGGCAAAATTGATTATTGACGGAAATACGGTTGTGGGTGATTATGGATTTATTTTGGGTTGCAATACAATGCACACGGGAAAAGGAATGAAAATGGCGCCTCTGGCTCAATTAGATGATGGTTTGATTGATTTAATCATCGTCAAGAAAGCAGGGCGGCTTAAGTTGTTATCTGTATTTCCAAAATTATTTGATGGAACTCATGTGGGTGATCCCATCGTGGAATATCGCCAAGTCAAACAATTCTCCATTATTCCTCAGGAAGATAATATTTTGAATATTGATGGAGAAATGGTGGGGAATACCCCAATCCATGTATCAGTTTTATCAAAAGTCATTGATGTATTGGTTTAGTGAATTGCAATCATATATTTATTATAGAACAGAAAAATTTAAAGGAAATGGATAATGTCATCAAAATCATCAGATAGAACACTCGTTAACGTCATCGGAATTCCCGCTTGGCTAGGCGTTATTGCTTTGGGTGGCATTTATTATTCATTATTTATGACCGTTTGTATTGCCATTGCTTTGTGGGAGTTTTATCAAATGGCTAAAACGAAGGATATTTCGCCCAACCCTTTTGTGGGTATTTTATTCACAATACTAATCATAGCATTTTATTGGTTTTCTCCACCTGTAAGCCAAAATATTTTCTTTGGTATCGTTATTTTGGGGATTGTAGGTTTATTGATTGAAGAACTCATAAGAGATTTGCCTGACGCCATGGGCAATATCTCTTATACTTTGTTGGGCCTTTTTTATATTCCTTTATTCTTAGGAACCAGTATCCCAATTCGTCAAATTGATGCGGAACATGGCATTTATTTGACTTTTGCTTTAGTCACGAGCGTTTGGGCGTGTGATTCTGCGGCATTTTTCTTTGGCACGAAGTGGGGAAAAAAGAAGATTTTACCTCGAGTGAGTCCCAAAAAATCTTATGTTGGATCTATTGCAGGAATGATTACATCATTTGGGGTTATGGCGTTATTTCAATCGCAGGGACTGATAGGAGATTTTTTTGAGACAAAAGACATTATAATTTTCAGTCTGATTGCAGGCATTTTTGGACAAATAGGTGACTTTGTAGAGTCTATGTTAAAACGCGATGTGGGCGTAAAAGATTCTGGAACATTGTTAAAAGGCCACGGGGGAGTTCTAGATCGATTTGACTCCTTGATATTTGCCATGCCACTTGCCTATCTTTACCTCCGTTATTTAGGTATTTCTTAGTCTTTTTAAACCCAAGCCCATGAAATTAAACTCAATACTTGCAACAGACTGTGGTAGCACCACAACCAAAGCTATTTTAATCGAAAATATTGAGGGAGAATATCGCCTTACCGTTCGCGGAGAGGCTCCCACAACCGTAGAAGCGCCTTTTGAAGATGTAACCAAAGGCGTGCTAAATGCAGTAATGGAAGTTGAAGAATTAGCGGGACGAAAACTTTTAGATGGAGATAATATCATGTCTCCTCAGAAAGATGGTGTGGGGGTTGATATCTATATTTCTACCAGTTCAGCTGGTGGCGGACTTCAAATGATGGTGGCAGGTGCTGTTAAATCCATGACAGGGGAATCGGCTGAAAGAGCCGCGTTAAGTGCAGGCTCTATTGTGATGGATGTGATTGCTTCCAATGATGGGCGATTGCCTCACGAAAAAATCAAGCGAATTCGTCAGTTACGTCCAGATATGATTTTATTGGCTGGCGGCACTGATGGAGGGACAGTCTCCCATGTGGTTGAATTAGCTGAAATTCTTCGTGCTGCAAATCCAAAACCGCGGCTCGGACAAAATTATAAACTCCCTGTGATTTATGCAGGAAATACCAAAGCACAAAAGCAGATTCAAGAGGTTTTAGGCGATATTGTAGATTTAGATATGGTTGAGAATATTCGCCCTACTTTAGAAGGAGAAAATCTTGGTCCATCGCGAGATAAAGTACACGATTTATTCATGGAGCACGTGATGGCACAAGCTCCAGGATATAAAAAATTGATGTCATGGACAGATGCACCCATTATGCCAACACCTGGTGCGGTCGGCTCATTGATTGAAATGATTGCGAAAGAACAGGATATCTCTGTCGTGGGTGTGGATATTGGTGGAGCAACCACAGACATTTTTTCCGTTTTTTCCGGGAAATTTAATCGAACCGTTTCTGCGAATTTGGGCATGTCCTATTCCGTCTGTAATGTATTGGCGGAAGCAGGATTGGATAATGTATTGCGATGGGTTCCTCTGGATATCGACCGAAAAGAGCTGACAAATCGAATTGGAAATAAAATGATTCGTCCAACGACGGTTCCTCAATCTTTAGAAGAATTAATCATTGAACAAGCCATTGCTCGCGAAGCTTTACGTCTCTCATTTGAACAGCACAAAGCTTTTGCGGTCGCCTTAAAAGGCGTGCAAACGACAAGAACCATTTCGGATGCTTTTGAGCAATCGGGCTCAGGGCAATCACTGGTCAATATGATGGAATTAGATTTATTGGTTGGTTCTGGTGGCGTTTTATCTCACGCACCAAGACGAGCTCAATCTGCAAGAATGATGATTGATGCTTTTCAGCCAGAAGGAATTACCCAGCTTGCAGTAGATTCTATTTTTATGATGCCCCAATTGGGCGTACTAGCAAATATAGATAAAGAATCATTATCAAAAGAAGCACGAAAAGCGGCATTGGAAGTGTTTCACAAAGATTGTTTAATCCGATTGGGAACCTGTATTACGCCAGTTGGGAAAACAAAATCTAAAGCCCTAATTTTGACAGCAGATTTAACTTTTACTGATGGTAAGAGTAAATCAATCCAACTACGTGAAGGTGATTTTATCCAAATGGACGCACCTCATGAGCCAATTAAAGCCAAGCTAACACCTGCGAAAAAAATGGATATTGGTGGAGGTGTAGGTGAAATAATTCAAACTGAAATTTATGGTGGCGTTACGGGATTGGTTTTTGATGGACGGGGAAGACCATTAGACATACCAACAGACCAAGGAAAAAGATTGGAATTATTGAGAAAATGGTCAGAAGCCGTTTCGGAATATCCTGACGTAAAAGCAATAGAGGTAAGTATCTAATGGCACACGCATACACTCCAGGACTTAAAGTTCTGCATCAATCAGAAGTAGAAAAGAATAGACGCTTGCCAATCAAAGGAGAAGTTTTGAAAGAACAAGGTGATAATGTTCTTCCAAATGATATTGTGGCCAAAACTGATTTGCCTGGAAATGTCCAAATGGTAAAAGTATCTAACTTGCTCAATATTGGACCTGGTGATATTCATGATGCTATGATTGTTAAAAATGGCGTTGCTATTTCTAAAGGGCAAATTATTGCGGAGATGGCAGGTCTTTTTGGATTGTTTAAATCGGACGTAAAATCGCCCATCGATGGCACATTGGAATCTGTCTCAGACGTGACAGGCGTTGCCGTTTTGCGTGAAGCGCCTATTCCAGTAGAAGTTGATGCGTATATGTCTGGTTCCGTGAAAGAAATTATTCCAGAAGAAGGTGTGGTGATCGGGGCAAAGGCAGCCTTTATTCAAGGCATTTTTGGAATCGGAGGCGAAAGTCGGGGGGAAATAGTTATTGTAAGTTCATCTCGTGATGACGAAATAAAACCTGAAATGATTACAACTGAGCACGAAGGAAAAATTATAGTCGGTGGCTCATTTATTTCATTAGAAGCCTACCAAAAAGCAAGAGCAATGAAAGTGGCTGGTGTGGTAGTTGGCGGTTTCAATTATTTTGATTTGGAAGCTCTTTTGGGTTACACTTTGGGCGTGGCAATTACAGGCACAGAATCCTTAGGAACTTCGCTTGTCCTGACAGAAGGTTATGGAAAAATCCAAATGAGCGATAGGACTTTTTCTTTATTAAAAGAGCATGAAAATCATTTCGCGTCTATTAATGGTGCGACCCAAATCCGTGCAGGTGTCATTCGTCCAGAGATTGTCATTCCTTTGGATGAGAATCAAATTTCCGATGATATTCAGTTTGAATCGCAGGAAATCGGAATTGATGCTGGTAGTTTAGTGCGGATTATTCGAGCGCCCTATTTCGGAAAAATCGGGAAAGTTACACGTTTGCCTTCAGATTTAGAAAAAATGGAATCGGAAACTATGGTTCGTGTTGCCGAGATAGAAGTGGATGGGGAAATTCTTAAGGTGCCTCGCTCAAATCTTGAAATGTTGGAGACAAATTGAATACAATCATTTCACCCAAAACAGAGTCGTTTGTTCTCACAGAGCAAGATATTACATTTATTCAAAATGTAGCGAAAAAGATTTTTGACACAGGCTTGGTTACGCCTGCTGTGTTTTTTTTGGAAATGACCAAACCTTTATCCTTGTTAGGAAGTCATTTTCTCGTATTTTTTGGTCCGATTATTAATGCATTTATTCGAGCTGAAAACTATTATAGAGCGACCGAATTAATGGAAGAACCAAAAAATGTGGAGCGACTCATTCAAGAAATCGAAAAATTAGAACAGGCAAACTCAAAGCCTCAACTGGAGAGACAATCATGAAAGATAAACAATTTTGGATAGGAGCTGGTATCGTCATTGCGCTCCTAATGGTCTATTATTTGATAGGGCATCCATTTTTTCTTAGCAACAGAACGGTGATGTTATTTGCGATTTTGCTTTTTTCAGGCACATTAATTTATTACACCAGATTAGCCGAGTCCGGTGAATCCTTTTTCCTTCGAGATATTCCAGGACTCAAAGCCGTGGAAGAAGCGGTAGGACGTTCGACAGAAATGGGCAAGCAAGTTTTGTATGTTCCCGGAATTATGGATATGGATCAAGTTGAAACGGTGGCTGGCGTGATTGTTTTGGGTCATGTGGCAAAAATGACCGCTCGATATGAAACGCCATTAAATGTGCCTGTCTCCAGAGCAATTGTGATGAAAGCGGGGCGAGAAGCATGTAGAGAATCTTACCTCATGGAAGGTCGTCCTGACTTGTTTCAAGACGATATGGTGCATTATCTTACGGATGACCAATTCGCTTATGCGGCGGGTGTAAATGGAATCATGGTGAGAGAAGAGCCAGCGGCCTGTTTGTATATGGGAAAATTTTATGCTGAATCTCTCATTTTAGCCGAAACGGGAAATTCCATCGGAGCGATTCAAATCGCAGGAACTGCCTCTCAGTCTCAGATACCATTTTTTGTAACCGCTTGTGATTATACCTTGATTGGAGAAGAATTTTTTGCAGCTTCCGCTTACTTATCTCAAAAGCCTGAATTACTGGGAGGAATCAAGGGGCAAGATATGCTGAAAGCCATGATTGTGGGTGTCATTTTGATTGGCTCAGCCCTTCGTGTCTTTCATGATTTTGGCTGGATTTCATGGGATTTTGTCAATTTTTTAACCGTTCAATAGGAAGAAAATTATGTTTTGGAAAAGAACTATTCCCATCGCCATTGTGGCCACTGTGGGATTTTTAACATTATTTGGCTGGTTCGTTGATGAGCCACATATCAAAAACTTTGTGGAAGATGATGCGACTCAATGGTATGATATTTTAGCCAGTTTCGCGATTTTCTTAGGTGCACTCAATTTATTGAAAATGCAATCACAGAAAATTCTCAAAAAGCAAACTGGTTGGCAATATAGCATTTTTGCAGTGGGTGGATTTATATTTGCGATCATTGCTGGTTTTGTCATTAAAGGAAACGATGCGATTCAGTGGGGCGCACACGTTACGGGAAAAGGAACCTTATTTAAATGGATGTTTGAATTTATGTTTACACCTTTATCCGCCACCATGTTTGCACTGTTGGCTTTTTTTGTTGCTTCTGCGTCTTATCGTGCTTTTCGTATTCGAAATTTTGAAGCAACACTTTTATTGATTTCTGGGATAATCATCATGTTAGGACGGGTTCCCATTGGTATCAAGATTTCCGCTTGGTTTGTATTGTATTTAACCATTTTAGGCATTGGTGTTGTGGTCAATAATGCCTTCAAAAATAAACAGATTACTTTAGGGTTTGTTGTTGGTGGCCTTCTGCTGACTACGATTGCTGGCTTTTGGATGGGTTGGCCTGTCGATCAACCCGCTTTATTCTATTTACCTATTTTACAGGATTGGATTTATAATATTCCCAATGTCGCAGGAGCTCGCGCCATTATGATGGGTATTGGATTGGGAATTTTTGCAACATCAATGCGATATATTCTTGGCATTGAAAAATCATACATTGGAGAATAAAGATGAACGGAATACTAAATTTTATCTCTCGGATTGGTCAATTAGATCGTCGGTGGATTTTTCTGATTATCGCCTTAGTCGTTTTGATTCCTTTGTTTTTCCCTTTGGGATTGCCCATTCGTGCTACAGAATCAACTCGTTTGGTCTGGGAAACCGTTGAGAATTTGGAGCCAGAATCAAAAGTTTTACTTTCGCTGGAATACGGTCCTAGCACCAAACCTGAGCTCCATCCCATGGTTTTTGCTTTGGTCAGACGTTTACTCAAAAATGATCATAAAATCTATATGACTTGTCTCTGGCCTGATGGACAATTCATGGCGGAAGATCTCATAGAAAAAGTGATTGAACTGGAATTCCCTGATAAGAGCTATGGAGAAGATTATGTTTTGCTTGGCTTTCGACCGGGCGGAGAAGCGGTGATAAAAGGTATCGTGAGTAATATCCGAAAATTATATACAGTAGATGCGCGAAATCTTTCTGTGGATGAGATTCCTATGATGGAAGCAGTTAACCAATTCAAAGATTTCGATTTTCTGTTTTCCGCTAGCGCAGGATTTCCTGGAACGGTAGAATGGGTGCAATATGCTTCAGATCCTACTGGTGTCCCAATGAGCACTGGAACTACATCAATTCAAGTGAACGAAGTCATGCCTTACGTGCAAGGCGGACAAGTGAAAGGGATTTTGGCGGGTATGCCAGGTGCGGCGGAATATGAAGCTTTGATAGGGGTTCCCGGTATTGGAACCAGCGGAATGGATGCACAATCAATTGCCCATGTGGTAATTGTTTTATTTATTATTTTTGGTAATGTGGCTTATTTCGTTGAACGAAAAAAAGCCAAGAAATATTAAAGGATATTGATATGAGTGGTGAAATTTTAGGAGCATGGATTGCGGTATTTTTGACCTTAGCGATTTTTTCCTATCTGTACAAGGATAACGCATTTTATAAAATTGCAGAACATATTTTTGTAGGGATTTCTGCTGGCTATTGGACATCCATGTTTTTTTGGACCCAAATTCAGCCCAATTTATTTGGACGATTATGGCCATCTAAACAATATGATGCTGATTCATTTTGGTATGGGATTTATGATGCTTTATCTTGGATCAACACATCGATATTTCCAGCGGGCGGCATTGATAAAGGGCACGAAATGCATTTGATTTATCTCCTTCCTTTTGCCTTAGGAATCATGATGCTTTTGAGTGTTTTTGACAAACTTAGTTGGTTTGCGAGATGGGGCATTGCTTATACGGTGGGAATGGCGGCAGGACTTCGGGCATATGGTTATTTGAATTCCAATGTGATTGCCCAAGTTAGAAATTCAACTTTGAATTTTTCCGATCCAGACTTACCCTTTTTTGCCTTAATTGGAAATAGTTATTTCAATAGTATTCTATTGCTAGTAGGAACTATTTCGGGCCTCTTATATTTCTATTTTTCCAAGGAACAAAAGGGTGTTTTTGGAAAAGTAGCTCGCGTGGGAATTTACTTTTTGATGGTAAGTTTTGGCGCTTCCTTTGGATTTGCAGTTATGGGACGTATCTCCCTTTTGATTGGCCGTTTTGTCGATTTAATTACATATAATGACGCATACTATCATCATGCGACCATTTGGGTTTTGATATTAATGGTTTTAGCTTTAGGCTATTCGGCTTTTAAAGAAAAAGGTTCGCCGAAACCGTCCTGAAAAAAATAAATTAGGATTATTGAGGTGTTTATGAAAAAAGCATGGTTCACACTTTATTTATTGCTACAATCTCTTTTATGGGGCACGTGGTTTGAAAAGATGCCCGAAACGCTCACTCAGCCCGACGGAGGAATAATCGAATGTTTTGTAACGGGAGATCAATTTTATCATCGTCTGCATGACGAAAAGGGATTTACGATTGTCCTAAACCCAAAAGATGGATATTTTGTTTATGCGCAAAAGAATGGAGACAAAATCGTTCCTTCCGAATATCGCGTCCATGATGTAAATCCTGTGGACGTGGGATTAAGTCCGAATCTGCTCCTATCTGAAAGTAAATATAAAGAGCGTCGAAACCAATTCGCACAAGATATCGCTCGAACGGATCGAGATGCACCCACTTCTGGCTCGATTGAGCAAATCAATGTTTTTATCAAATTTGCAGATGATCCAGATTTTCCTAATCCACGAATATTTTATGACGAGCCTTTTAGCCTGGAAGATGAACCGTCATTGCGGAATTATTATCAAGAGGTTTCCTACGAGACTTTAGATGTTCAAACTCATCATTTCCCTGAATGGACCCTGGGCAATAATACGGCTTATATTGATATACATAATCGAAATTATTACCAGCCGTATTCTGGCGCAAATCCTGAGGGATATGAAAACAATGATCAGCGAACAGAACGAGAACATACTCTGCTGAAGAATGCCATTGAATCTATAGAAATGCAAGTGCCAGCTGATTTAATCATCGACGCCAATAATGATGGATACGTTGATGCGATTTCTTTCGTGATTTATGGAGAAACGGATGGCTGGGCCGAATTGCTTTGGCCTCATCGATGGTCCTTATATTCAGAGCCAGTTTATATTCATGGCGTTCGGGCTTGGGATTATCTCTTTATGCTAAGCGAATCTTCTTACTTTAATGTAGGTGTTTTGTGTCACGAATTTTTTCATGTTTTGGGTGCACCCGATTTATATCACTATTCAGATACAGGTGCTCCTTCTCCAGTGGGAGGCTGGGACGTGATGGAAGCGAATAGCAATCCACCTCAATATATGTCTGCTTTTATGAAGTATAAATATGGCGATTGGTTAACATATATTCCTGAAATCACTGAAAGTGGCACTTACACCTTAAATTCACTACAAATGCCAGAAAATGTTATCTACAAAGTGGCTTCACCTAATTCCGATACTGAATACTATGTTTTAGAATATCGCAAAAAAGAGGGGCTTTACGAAATCAACACGCCTGGGAATCGTTCTGGTTTGGTGATTTATCGCATCAATACTGAAGCAGAAAATGGTAACGCAAGTGGCCCACCTGATGAAATTTATGTGTATAGACCTGGTGGCACAATCTCGTCAAACGGTAATTTTGATTCTGCGCCTTATAGTTCAAATTATAATCATACCGCTATCAATGATGACACAAATCCAGCGCCCTTTCTTTATGATGGTGGTTCGGGAGGAGCGGGAGGACTCAATATTTACAACGTAGCAGAAGCGGGAGAAACTATTTCATTTTTTGTTGCTTTGGGAAATGCTCATTTATCTGTTTTTCCAGAAATCTATGAAGATTCACTCGAAATTAATCATTCTTCCGTAGAATCCTTTACACTTTCCAATGATGGAGAGGTTGGCTCAGTCATTAATTATACTGCTAATGTTTCCAGTCTACTTTTGTTTGAAAACCCTAGTTTTGGCCCAGATGAAGGAAATTATTTTGTGGCTTTTTCCACAGAAGAGACGAACTTGGATTATGACTGGATTGATATTTCTAGTATCAGTACTGATCTTATTTTTTCTCATAATGATGTATCAGCTGATACGATTGATTTGGATTTTTCCTTCCCATTTTTTGATGAAATGTTTACCCATTGCATAGTAAATCCCAATGGTTGGATTGGATTTGGTGCGGACAATTCTGAATGGTCTAATTTTGAGATTCCGTCACAAGAGGCTTCACGTCCTGCGATTTTTGCATTTTGGGACGATTTGAATCCAAATAATTTAGCAGGAGCAGGATCGCCATCTGGCGATGTGAGGTTTCATGTAAATGAGGAACGTCTAGTGGTATGGTTCGATCAAGTCGTGCGTTGGAGTATCTCTAATCCTGGTACTTTTGATTTCCAAATTATTCTTTATGCCGATGGGCAATTTCGAGTGAATTATCGTGAGATGTCTGGAACGATCAATACGGCAACCATTGGATTTCAAGATAGAACAGGCACACTTGGAACACAAATTTTCATCAACGAGAACTTACCGCAAAATCAAAATTTCTCATGGATGATTGATCGTCCTATAGATGTGCCGTGGTTAAGTATAAATGGTAACTTATCAGGAAGCTTAACAAGTGGAGAATCTGAAACGATTTACGCCACGATTGACACAGATAGTTTGGAGTTGGGATTTTATGAAGCATCTGTTAACGTTTTGAGTGAGGGCACAAATTCTGTTCTGGTGCCTGTGTATTTGACAATTATTGAGCCACTCGCAACAGATGAAAGTTTGATTCTCCCAGAAGAGACAAGATTGCATTCGGCTTATCCTAATCCATTTAACCCCTCAACGACATTTCGCTATTCTCTTGCTGAAAAAACACATGTCTCTTTAATTGTTTACGATTTACTAGGCCATCCTGTGCGGACTTTGGTGAATCAAGTGAATCCTGTTGGAGAATATCAATTGCAGTGGAATGGAAAAAATGATCAGGGACAAGTCATTGGCGCAGGGATATATTTCTATCAAATGATGGCCCAAAGATTGATAAAAACTCACAAAATAATTCTCCTTAAATAATTCCAAAAATATCCTTACTTTCAAAGGCTAAATGCGCTACGATATTTAGCAAGTATCTTTCCTACAGAATGGAGAGTCAATATTTTGCAGAATCAATTCAAACTGGCTAATTAAAAAAGAGGAGAAAATAATGTTCAAAAAATTTAAAAATCATGAATCGGGATTTACCATGATCGAGATTATGGTTGTGGTTGTGATTGTGGCTATTTTAGCTGCGGTGGCTGTTCCGATTTATGTAGAATATGTAAAAAGTGCACGTGCCTCTGAAGCGCGCTCCGTGATTGGTAGTATTGCCAATTCTTCTGATATGTTTTACCAAACCAGTGGCGAATGGCCGACTTCAATTGAAGATTTAGAACGAAAAGGGCAGTTGGATTTAAAACGCTCGACTAAAACTAAATGGCAATTTGAACTTCAATTAAGTGATGAAGGTGGTAACATTACAGCTACAAGCACAGAAGAGATGGCTGGCGGTGGTGGGCATCAAGTAATCTTTAATCGAGAAACAGGCAGATTTTCGGGCTACGGAACAAAAGACGAGGAATAAAATAGTCATGAAGATTAAAGATTTATTGACTTATTCCGTAGATAGTGGCGCTTCTGACTTGCACTTGAGCGTAGGTTCGGTTCCCATGGTGAGAATTAACGGAACCATGAAACCATTAAATATGGACAAATTAAGTCAATCAGAGATGGAATCAATTCTTCCTCAGGTGATGGATGAGGATCAAATTGAGATATTTATGGAAAATAAGGAAATTGATCTCTCCGCAAAACTGGAAGGAAAAGGTCGGTTTCGTGTCAATTTTTTCAACCAAATCAATGGATTAGCTGGTGTGTTTAGAACAATTCCTGAAGTGGTCAAAGATTTTGACGACTTAGGTATTCCTCCTATTTTACGTAGTTTATCAGAGATTGATCGAGGATTGGTTCTCTTGACGGGACCAACAGGCTCTGGAAAAAGTACCACATTGGCTGCGATGATTGATCATATCAATTCGACAAAAGCTTGTCATATTATTACGATTGAAGATCCTGTGGAATATTATCATCGTTCTAAGGAGAGTTTAATTAATCAGCGAGAATTGGGCGCAAATACCAAAAGTTTTTCCAACGCACTCCGTGCGGCTTTGCGAGAAGACCCTGATGTAATTCTAGTCGGTGAGATGCGTGATTTGGAAACTATTTCATTGGCATTAACAGCGGCTGAAACAGGTCATTTGGTTTTTTCAACGCTTCATACCTCTTCGGCGGTAAAAGCGATTGATAGGATTATCGATATTTTTCCCCCTGGACAAAAAGATCAGATTCGCTCAATGCTTTCAGAAAGTTTAGAAGCGGTAATCGCACAAAAGCTTCTTCCTTCCAAAGACGGAAAAGACAGGCTCCCTGCTTGTGAAGTTATGATTGCATCTACAGCGATTCGGAATTTGATTCGGGAGGATCGTATTTATCAGATTCCGTCTATCATTCAATCTGGTGGCGTGGACGGTATGCAAGGTTTGGATCAAGATTTACAACGCCTTGTTTCTCAAGGGAAAATTGAGCGAAAATCAGCCATGGCTATTGCAGATAACCCAAAATTATTTAGGTCGAGTGTTCTTTAAGTGAAAAATGTTTTACAGAGAAATGGGGGATTTACGTTTATTGAAGTGATGACAGCTTTTATGATTATTTCCATTGCTTCGGTGGGCATGATGATGGGAGCAGGACACGCACAAGGGGAACTACGTTCGATTGAATTATCGGAGCGTGCCACAGAAGAATTATTAAATTTTACAGAATATTGGAAAGGTAGGATTGCAGATGGACGCTTATCCCCGTCGGAAAGAATTGGAAATCCTGAAGGTAAAACAGTCTTATTACGTGGTAGTCGAAATTCTGAAGACAGAGTTGAGGCTAAATTATTTTATGATCTAACAGTTTTAGATAATATTTCGGAATTTGGCAATACTCCTATTAATCGAGTCAAGTTGGAAACCTGGATTAGGTGGGATAATTTTTTATCTAAGCGTAAGCAATCTTCTCAGACGGCAAGGAAGCGAAGATTGGAAACAATTATGATGGTTTTTTAAGTGAAAAATATGTTCAAAAAATCAAATTCAGGCTTAACACTTATGGAATTAACCGCCGTTATGACGGTTGTAGGTGTCATCGCATTGGGAATGGGTGTTGGTTTTAAAAATATTCTTTACCATTATCAGCATGATGCGGTTCGCCAAGATATTCGTCATTATGGAAATATCATCATGCGTGAGATTCAAAAAGAATTGAGCGCTGCAGAAAAAATTGAAGAAGATCATTTAGAGGGATTCTCTCGATTGAAAATATTTTATTATAAAGAAAACCTAACGCCAGATATGATTATTACCGGATCAACAGATGATGGCGTAAAATTCAATGGTGAGTTTCCTTTGGCCGGGACACTTGGATTGCCAAAAAATGGGCAATATCGTGGTGAAAACAAAAGAGGTATAATGATGACAAGATTTGATATCCGTCGTCATGTAGATACGCGTCCCAATTTGTATAAATTTTCTGATGCCTATCTCTACGTCAATTTAATTTTGTCCTTGGAGTCTTCCGTTTATACCGATGGTAAAACAGTCAAAGAAGAATTTCCTTTTTTAAGAAAAACATTTATGTCAAGCGCCTACATCAATGCAAAAATTTAGACAATACGAAAAAGGATCCGTTGCGCCATTAGCTGTTTTGTTCACGCTTTTAAGTATGGCTTTTACGATTGCCTATCTCAGAAATAGCTCTACTGTGGCCTCAATGGAGCGGTATCGCTATGCTGAGGCTAAGGCACAATATTTGGCTGAAGCGGGTCTAAATGAAGTCGGTATAGTCGTCTTGCCTAGTATTAAATCAGCGGATACAACCATGTTTGAAGAAGGTCGCGATTTTGGCAAAGATGAAAATGGGAATGTGCTAGGGCAGTATCGTAATATTAATTTAAAAACAGATTTGATGGAAAACTCAACCCGAAAATATTATATGGCGATTAGTGAAGGATTAGTGCGATATAAAACGCCCAGTGGAAATGAAATAGATGTCACTCAAAGTGTTTCCACCATAATGGTCCCTGAAGGTTTCGAAGATTTTATGTATTTTACTAATGAAGAATTACCCACAGGTCCGCCAAATGAAGATTTAAATAACGGAACCATTAATTTTGGTGCAGGTGATAAGTTAGAAGGAAAAGTGCATACCAACGGTACTTTTAATTTCAGCAATTATGGTTGTCCTGAAATTGATCCTAATGCAGAAATAACGATTACGTATGATGCCGTAGAAAATGGAGATGGCGGTATTGGGTCCTGGGGCGCTTGTGGTGATGCGAGTGTTTTTGAATTTACAAATGAGGATGGAGAAACCTATTCTATTTTAGATACAATCAGTCGAATTGATTGGCCTCCTTTAACTTCAGCAAGCAATGCGAAATCCCATGCTTCAAATATTATTACCGCTGATAGTAAGATCACCTTTTCTCCCTCTAAAAAAGATACTTTAATAATGTCTGAAATTCATTTTGCGGACAATGGTTATTATCTCACTCAATGGTGGTATTTGATTCCACCTGTTGGTGGCCCACCGAATGAGTTTGATTATCACTGGGATGCAACAACAAATGGAATTAATAATTTTGATGTTGATGCGGGGCATGTGCGTCTTGGATGGGGCAATGTATTTTTGGATGGCGCAGGGTATGGCGACCCAGAAGTGTTAGTCATTAGTCCAACAACCGGCGTTGGAGATGATGTCTTTTCGTTGTTGAGTGGGTGGGCTTCAGGCGATCAAATACAAATTCAAAACGCATCTGGAACGAAAACAATGATTGTTGAAATTAGCGGTTCTTTTCCGTTCAGTGGAAATATTGTGTGTCCAATTGTGAGTTTTAATTATGATAACTTGGATGAAGGGTTTTTACAAGATGAAGCTGTTGCTCTAAAAAACTTAAATGTGAGTGTGGGCTTAGATCCAGACATAGAATTTAATGCGTATCACAATTTTCACAGTCACGCGGAAGGCGATTATTGTCGTGTAGATGGTTTACAGCATTTTGATTTAGAATATTGGAGACAAGGTGATATCTTTTCTTTGGGTGGCGCTGATGCTGTTTATAATAGTGATTATGTGGTATTTCCAAAAACATTTTTCCCTAATGCGGACAAACCTCAAGTTTTGTATGTAAAAGGCGGACAAGTGTTAGTCAGGGGAGAAGTAAAAGGTAAATATACGATTGTAACCGATGATTATACCGAATACCGTCGCCATGATGACCCTTCTGTCATTGATCGTGTTTGGGGAAATATATGGCTGATTGATGATATTGTATATGAAGATTCTGGCGAAAATGGTGAAATCCTTACGCCTGATGATGGAGGAACAAATAATGTTTTAGGCATGATTGCTGGAGGAAATGTAATCATTGCCAACACAAAGCCTAATGGTGCAAGAGGAAAAATGTTTGGGCAGGATATTATAATTAATGGTGCCTTTATGGCTATTCATGGTGGTTTTTTATCTCATTATTGGCAAAACACAACAGCTGCTTATGGCGCACCAAATGAATCAGACCCCTATAATTCTTTAGGAGATGAGCAAGGGCGATATCGAAATCCATATCGCACTGAATCGTCAGGGCCTTGGGCGGCTTCGAACGATGATATTCGAGGTACCGTTTATGTTTGGGGAGCTATTGTTCAATCAAAACGTGGTTATATGAAGCGTAATCAAGTAGGACCGTACAATGTATCTCCAGGCATTGGCTATGATAAAGATTATCACTATGATTATAATCTTAGAGATAATCCCCCACCACACTATCCCAGTCAAGAAGATGGGAATGGAAATGTCATATTGCGTTTGTCATCATACGGCATGGCGCGTTAACCATACAAAAAAAGAGACTGATTCGAAAATGATTTTAGGTTTAGATATTGGAAGGCATTCTATCAAGATGGTTTCCTTAGATAAAACAAAAGAAGGCTTTAAAATTTTGGATGCTGGTAGTCGATTGGTTCCAGATGCAAATAGCGCTTATGACCCAGAAAAAATTGATAAAACTATGTGGGCCATGGCGATTAAAGAACTTATGCGTTTGCAAAATATAAATCCAAAGCGAGTCAAAAATATCGTTACTGGTATTAGCGGTCATCATGTGAGCGTGAAGCAAATCACCACTTTGGACATGCCTTTGGAAGAGCTTCATTCTTCTATGACTTTAGAAGCAAGAAAGCATATTCCCATGGATGGCACCGATGCGGTGATTGATTTTCAAATCTTTGGTCAAAACTCACGTGAAGTTGATAAAATTGATGTGGGTTTGGTGGCATGCACAAAAGGAGTGTTGAGTAATCATTTAGATTTATTGAAAGAATGTGGATTTAAACCGGGTGTGGTTGATGTTGAGCCGATTGCTCTGACAAACGCATTTACTCAAGCGAAAGAAATGCCAGAAGATGGATTGGTTGTTTTGTGTGATATTGGTGCAGTCTCTACAGGCATAGTTGTCTGGGGATATCAGCAGCAATTTTTCACAAGAGATATTCCGATTGGCGCTCACCTGTTCACCAAAGCCATTTCTGATAAGAAAGAAATCCCCTATATGGACGCACAAGAATTATTATCCAAAGAAGGAATCGCGTCTTTGCTTAATCAATCTTCTGGTGATGATACGTCAGCATTAGGAATAGCAGAAAGAACGGTTTTTGATAACTTAGTGGAAGATATTCGTCGTTCACTTCGATTTTACGCTAAAACAACGGGACAAAGTTTCTTTATGAAAATTTTACTTAGTGGCGGTGGTGCAAATACACCAGGCTTAGTAGATTTTATTCAATCAAAGCTCAATGTAGATACAGCTGTATTTAATCCTTTGGAGGCCATGGATGGGGCAGGTGATTTAGCTTTACCGAACCCATCACAATATACAATTGCGATTGGTTTGGCTTTGAGAGGTGGCTTGTCATGAAAAAATATATAGTTATAAACCTTAATCAAGCCGAAAGTAAAGAATCTCGCCAGGAGCGCGTTCAGGATCAGATTCGTTGGGGAATATTTGCCCTTTTTATCATTTTATTTTTAGGAGCGAATATCCGCGTTTGGACCATATCGCGTGGTTATGATCGAATTATTTCACAAAAAGAACAAGAGATTGCTAAAGTGAAGCAGGAGATAAAAGCATTGCGAGCCAAAGGAAAAAACTTGTCCAAGGATGACATTCTTTCTTTTGCGGATTTGGAGCAGAATCGTTTTTTGTGGGCAAGAAATATGGAATTATTGGGAGAAATGACACCAAATGATATGGCGATAACAGGCTTGAAATTTAAGCACGACAAATTAAGTATTTCTGGAATTGTTCCTGTTTATGAGGATCGAAAAGATTTCGAAATTATCAATGATTATATTCGAAAATTAAAACGGAATGAAGAGTTTGCTTCTCATTACAAGCGTATCAAATTTGTTGGGCATAATCGATTAAGTTTTCGAGGGCAAGATATTATTAAATTTGAAGTTTTAGCTCCGGCAAAATATACGCGTGCTACACAGAAAAAAAGGGCAGGATAATGGCAGAAAAACGCAATATAATTCTTTTGGGGCTTATGCTCCTTTTATCTGTTTCTTTTTGGATGGCTTCATCTTTGTTGATAGGTGAAAAACCACTAGATATCAAAATGCTTGAAGAAGAGCAAGAAGAACTGAATGAGAATCTGATATCAGCACAAATTTTAGCCAGTAAATTGGATCGGGTTTATACGCTTTTTCAGGAAAACTTAGCTTTATCTTTGCGTGATTCTTTAGCAGAAGATGCCTCTATGCCTTTTTTGACTAACTTAACGGACAAACTAGAATCTTTAAATATTCAAGTTATAAGTATTAAACCGAAAAATCGTGTTAAAGAAAAAGGATATTATCGTTCGCCTTATCAATTAATGATTCGATGTAGTTTTGATCAATTTGGCGAATTTTTAACCGAATTGGAACGATCACCAAGATTAATCACGGTTGATGATTTTATCGTAAAGAATGGTATTGAACGGGTAAAGTCAAAAGTGCGTGAAGAAGATTTAGTAGATCAAGTTTTTGAAATTGGATTATCGACTATCACATTAGTCAAAAAGAAAGGAAAGGTTGTTTCATGACAAGTTCAGGACGCACCCGCACTGTCTGGATGCTGGTTGCTTGGATGAGTGTATTATCCTTGGTCGTGATTGCATTCAAGCTTTACCCTATGAATGAAAAATGGGGACGTGTTCAATCTCGTTCATCGCAGGTTGAGTTTGGAACGGACGAAGATTTAGAAAGCGTGATTGGTTTTTTAGAAACGCGCTTAGAAGAACGAGGGGAATACATTTTTTCTATTGAAAATACACCCATGCGGATAACCAATGTTCTTTTTTTAACAGATGGATCCGGTCGAAGATTAAGGCGTGATAAAAATGCAATTCGTGTATCCATGATTTATCAAAGTGAGAATCGTTTTTATACGCAATTATCTTATAGAGGGAAATCATTTACGGCTAGTCCGGGAGATACTTTTGATGAATTAGGGCATGTGATCTGGATAGATCAAACGCAAGTAATCGTCAAAAATGAAGGAAAAACCATGTCTTACCCCGCGCCTGGATCGGAAGAAACAACTCCAAAAGAATTAAAAGATTTTGTGGTCCCAGGACAACAACCAGGAAGTAAAGACGAAAGTAAAATAAATAGTTAAAAAAATACTTATCATAAGGGAAAAAATGAAAAAGATACAATTTATATTCATCGCAAGTATGATATTTTTGGCAGGACTCCTTGCGCAATCGTCGAGTGGAACGGTTGCCTCTCGCGAAGCTGAGAACCCGACTCTCATTACGGTGCATGCAGAAGACGCACACTTGCCAGGGATTTTGTCTCTTTTGGCGAAAGAAAGTGGGTACAATATCGTTACTGATCCAAATGTGAGTCAACAAGATAAAATTACAATTCATCTGGATAATGTGCCTATTGAACAAGCCATTAATTTGGTGGTTCGTGCCGTGGGTTTAAGTTATGAAGTGATTGGAAATTCATTTTTAGTCGCTGAGTCTAAAAAGCTTAAAGAAGAAGTGGGTATTTCGTCTTATGTTCTTAATCTGAAATACGCAAACGCATTAGAAGTGCAATCCATGTTGAAAGATATCACAAAACAAGTTAAAGTGGATACGTCAGGAAATAAATTGATTATCAATGCTTCTCCTAAACGGATTGCAGAAATTGAAGACATGTTGGTGCAAATTGATGTTCCTGCCATACAAATTATGCTTGAAACACGCTTGATTGAAGTCTCTGTAGATGCGGAAGAGCAGTTGGGGCTTGATTGGTCAAAATTGGCATCCTACACAAACATTTTGAGTGAAAATGCTACGCCTACAAGTGCGAGCACTGGTGTGCCAGGAGCTGCGACTTCGGGCACATTACCAACGACAAATACTTTTGAAAAATTAACTTGGAAATCTTGGGCTGATCAGACCATTGTCCCTCGATACTTTAGCCGTCAGCTAACGGCATTTAATCTAACACTTGATTTGCTATTGAGAGATAATAAAGCTGAAATTTTAGCGAACTCACGACTCACTACTTTAAATGGTCGGCAAGCTTCTATCGATTTATTAGATATCGTCCCCTATATTTTGAGTTCGGGTGGTGTGGGCGGACAAGTTCAGGTACAAAAAGAAGAAGTGGGAATCAAATTGCAAGTACTTCCCGCTGTCAATACGGACGGATATATCACAGTAAAAGTTGATCCTGAAGTTTCATCTATTTTTGAATTTATTGGTCCAGATAAAAATATTCCTCGCGTAAAAAGCAGAAAATCATCCACAACGATTCGCGTAAAGAATGGGGAATCTATTATCATAGGCGGATTATTAAGTAGAGATAAAAAGAAGACCACATACCGTTTTCCGGTTTTACATAGAATCCCGTGGTTAGGAAAAAAATTATTTACATCTCATAATACGGTAGAACGAAAAACTGAGCTTATTATTCAAATAACGCCACATATTGTGGAAGATAATTATACTAATATCATTAAATCAGAAGATATGCAATTTTTTGAAAATGAAACGATGCAAAAACATAATATTGATAAACAAAATGAGATTGAGGAATAATATGACGATACTTAATAAAATAAAACAGTACTCTTTTTTGATTATCATGGCGGTGAGTCTGCCATTTTTTAGTTGTGATGATCGAGTCGTTGAAGATGATGCGAAATATACATTAACCATAAGTAGCAAAGCTTTTATGGGCTCAACTTTATCTTCCTTTTCGGAAGAAAGTCAGGTTGGAGAGGATTTGGTAGGAGAAGTGATCTCGACTATGATAGAAGCGAAGCTAACGGATAAAGATGGGAATGTTGTAAAAAATAAAACAGTATATTTTTCAGCCAAAAAAGAGAATACATCTTATGGCTCTTTTGACTTAAGTGAAGGCACAACAGGGGACGATGGTACGATACGTGTTGTCTATACCGATGGTGTTGGCGATGGTGCTGTTGATATTGTATCCACTGCTACTTTTGAAGGGGTTTCAGTAACTGTTAAATATGGCGATAATACGCAGGCTGTTACCAAATTTAGTGTTTACACTCAAGATGATATTTGGCCGTATTCCATAAATATTTCAAGAGATACAGACGTTATATATGTTGATGGGGGTGATACCAAAGCTAGAATCACTGCTTACTTATTAAATAAACTAGGACAACCTGTTGAAAACGCTCAAATCTCTTATGAATCGACACTAGGGTATATTCTTTCCGCTGATGATAATTATCGTACAGATTCCACAGGCGTTGATTCCGTATTTCTTTCAGATGGTGGAGACCCTGAAGCTGTAGGTATTGCGATTGTTACGGCTAGTTTTATGCATCCAGGATTCACTGCAAATCAAATTTCAGATAGTTTGCAAATTGTGATAGAAGACGCTTCATTTCAGGAATGTACCTATATAAATATTCCTTCTTCTTCGCCTGGATCCATTGTCGTGAGAGATGGAGGTGGTATTGAATCCACAAGCATAAAAGCTGAACTTTATGATGATAATAATAATTTAGTGGATACACCAACTTTAATTCGTTTCAAATTATTGCCCATATTAAATGGTTGTTATTTAGAGTCACCTGGTGTGACTGATACTTCAGTTTATACGGCGAATGGCGTTGCAACTATTTCGGTGAATAGTGGAACTGAACCTGGACCAATTAGAGTAGAAGTTTCCACAGAATGTAATGATTTGCAAGCAGTGGCTGTTCCTGTAATTATAGAAGCAGGTGCACCCAAATATATTTATGCAGATTGGAACCCTGGAGATACGGATACACCTGGCGGTGGACTGTATCGGATTCAAGTGTCAGCATTAGTCAAAGATCGGTATCACAATCCCGTAGAAGATAGTACTTATATTTATTGGACGGTTGAGCCTATCTTACCCGACACGATTGTGGAAGCACAAATAGAGGGGACCAGTTTGACTTATAACGAAGCAGAAATTGATGGGATTGATCCTGTTCATGGTGTGGCATTTACAAACTTAACCTACTATCCTGAAGCGATTGGTCAATTTGGAAGAATTACGGCACATACGTGGGGAGAAAACGGAGATAGTATCGGTACAACTTTAGATGATGGTGAAGCTATTTTTGGTTTTATTCCTGGGAGTGTCACTTTAATGTCTTCAGCATCCTATCATGATTTTACCTTAGGCGGGAATCCGAAGCAAATTTTATTGACAGCATTGGTACAAGATTATTACCAAAATCCTGTGAAGAATGCACCCGTTTCATTTTCCGGAATTGGTGTAGAATTTTGGGATGAATATGGATTTGAAACTTACACTGAGGGGACAAATGGATTTCCAGACGATAGTGGTGAACCGAATGGAGGTTGTTTTTCTTGGCGTGATTATGGTTTGGATGATGATCCTTCAACGCCAGACATGGGGAGTTTTAACAATAAGCATGATTCCTTTGATACGAATGGTGATGAATTAGCAGACACATCAGAAGTATCTGAAAATTTTGATGATTTTGGATTAGATGGAGTAGATGGCACCCAAGACGAAGGAGAAGGCAATCACATTTGGGATGGATATTCTATGATTGATTGCGGACCTGTTGTCTTGACGGATAAAGATGGGTACGCAAAAATTATTGTTCAGTTTGACCAGGAAGTTTGTCTTTTTGTGAGTCAGGACGATGAAACAGGCATATGCACTTGGGATGATTTTACCGCTTCTTTATCCGCAACAGTTCTTATTCCGCAAATTACATCAAGCGACCCCATTGAAATCAACTTGGTACGTTCACCTGCTGTATGCAACTAATAGCTAAAACGAGAAAATATTTATGAGCGATAATTTCAATCCACAGTTCTCAAAAATTGGAGAAATATTAATTCATTTAGGAAAAGTAAATGAATCTCAAATTAATCAAGCTTTAGCGGAACAAAAAAATAGCCGAGGCAAAATTGGGGAGACGTTAATTGATTTAGATTTGATTAAGGAAGAAGATTTTGTTGAAGCGTTTGCACTTCAACTGGGCATGAAGAAAGCAGATAATTTTCTTCTCCTTGAAGCCGATTCAGAAGTTGCGGCTATGATTCCAGAAGATTTTGCCCGGTCAAATCGTGTTTTGGCTGTCAAGAAAAATGAATCCATGCTCATCATCGCAATGGAAGATCCTGAAGATTTGGTTACGATTGATTCTATTAAAAGATTAACGAATCTAAATCCAGAGCCTATGGTAGCTGGGACAGTGCTTTTAGAAAAAGCTTTAGATAAAGTTTATGGAGAAATTCAAAAAACAGCTGAAGTCAGTGAAACCATAGACAGTATTACGGTTGTTTCTGGCGATGAAGGCTCACAAGAAGAAGTAAACCTTTCGCCCGACCAAGCCTCAGAAGAGGATGCGCCCATTGTAAAATTGGTGAATTTAATTTTACAGGAAGCTATTAAAGAGAGAGCCACAGATATTCACGTTGAACCTCAGGAGAAAAAAGTCATTGTTCGTATAAGAATTGATGGAGTTTTGCAAACCATTATGACGCCTCCATCAACATCGCTGAGCGGTTTGGTCACACGGATTAAAATTCTATCAAAATTAAATATAGCAGAAAAACGATTGCCACAGGATGGTCGTTTTTCCATCAAATTAACCAATAAAGATATCGATGTTCGTGTTTCCATATTGCCAACCATTTATGGTGAAAAAATTGTAATGCGTTTATTGGATAAAACTGGGTTTGACATCAATTTGACTTCCTTAGGTTTCCCTTCGGCAAATTTAAAAGTTTTTAAAAAAGTCATTAGTCAGCCTTATGGAATGGTCGTGGTTTCGGGGCCAACAGGATCTGGTAAATCAACGTCATTATATGCGGCACTCAAAGAAATCAAAAATGATACAACCAATATCACAACCGTTGAAGATCCTGTGGAATACCAATTAGAAGGTATCAATCAGGTTCAGGTTTTTGATGACATTGGATTAACGTTTGGTTCTATACTTCGTTCTATTTTACGTCAGGATCCAGATGTATTGCTCATTGGAGAAATTCGAGATGGGGAAACGGCTGATATTGCGGTCAAATTTTCTCTGACAGGTCACTTAGTTTTTTCAACAGTTCATGCCAATGATGCGCCCAGCACGATTACCCGTTTGTTAGACATTGGAATTCAGCCATTTTTGGTGGGGTCTTGTCTAAATATGGTGATGGCGCAACGATTAGTACGACGTATTTGTAAAAATTGTAAAGAAGAATACACGCCAACAGCTGAAGAATTGGCTCTCATTGATCTTGATCCTTCCAAAGTGAAGGGGGTCTTCTATCGGGGAAAAGGATGTGCGGATTGTCGAAATACAGGCTATCATGGCCGAATTGCCATTTTCGAGATGATTCCAATGGGGAGAGATTTACGAAAGTTAGTTTTCGAAAATGCGAATGAAGATGATATTCGTCAAGCAGCGCTGGCAAATGGAATGGTAACATTAAGAGAAAGTGGTATCTCTCGCGTTTTAGATGGAACCACTTCAGTGGAAGAAATATTAAGATCAACGGTTGAAGAGCTGTAATGGCATTATTTCAATATTTAACGAAAGATCCTGATGGGAACCGCAAGGAAGGGGAGATTCGTGCTGATTCTTTAGATTTGGCTGCGCAAAAATTGTCAGGCGGTGGAATGCTTGTTGTCAAGTTGACCGAAGTGGACACCACCTGGGATTTTTTGGGTCCTTTCCTTGATGAAGTAACACTCTCTATTGAGCGATTTAAAAATAGGATTCCCTTAAGTAATATCGTTTTTTTTACACGACAACTCTCCACCATGTTTTCAGCTGGATTGACTTTAGAGCGGGCTGTTCAAGGCTTGGCTCTAGAAGAGAAGCATAAAAAATTCAAAAAGATTTTAATCGATGTGGGTGAAAATATCAGAAAAGGGCTCAATCTTTCTGAATCATTGCAAAGACATCCAGGGGTCTTTTCCAATTTATTTGTGGCCTTAACAAAAGCAGGCGAAGTAAGTGGAAATCTCAATGATATTTTGGATCAATTGGCGACCTATCTTGAGAATTTAGATGATACAAGACGAAAAGTCCGGTCTGCTATGAATTATCCCATTTTTATGGTTATATTTTTAAGTGGAATGATTGGCGCTATGTTTATTTTTATTATTCCAAAATTTTCAGAAGTTTATGCGCAATTGGGAGCAAATTTACCTGGTGCAACACGGGCGCTTGTCAATTTGAGCGAATGGATGAGCATCCATTTTTACACGATATTTTTTACGTCGATCGTAATGATGATTTTAATTTGGTTGATTACAAAAACCCAAAGGGGTGGTTTCATTTTTGATTCGGTTTTATTAAAACTACCTGTGTTCGGACCCTTAATTGATCAATCAATCCTCAATAAATTTTGCAAAACATTTGGCATCCTATTGGGGGCGGGTGTTCCCGTTCTAGATTCTATGGCTTTATTAAAAAAAGTGGTAGATAATCGGGTATATGAAAAAGCAATCGGAGATGCCTCAAATTATATTCGTGATGGATATAATATTTCAACTGCCTTAAGGCGAACTGAAGTTTTTCCTTCGATTCTCCTCCAATTAGCATCCACGGGCGAAGAAACGGGAGAATTAGATTCACTTTTAGATCGAGCAGCAGATTATTATTTTAAACAAGTCAATGCGCTGGTAGATCGCATGACCACTTTAATCGAACCTATTCTGATTTTAGCTGTTGGAGCAGTAATTGCCTTAATGGTTGTGATCACATATTTGCCTGTATTTTATCTCGGATCAGCTTTACAACAGGGATTATAATTGAAGCTCAATTCAAGATATTCCATCAGCCAATTATTCTTAACAAAGGGAAGTTAATATGAAACAAAAAAGACAAATTATTCTCACGCTAATCTTGGGATTCTCTCAACTATTGGCATCTGAAGTGCAAGAGCAGAAGAAATTTCAAGGATTTGGATTTAAAGGCATCCAAAATGGAAAAGCAGTCATCGAATTTGAGAACTCGAATTATGAACTCAAATCAGTTGAACATATGGGAACGATTTACCAAAAACCTGAAATTGCTCTGTCCGGTGCTATGATAAACGAAGGTGATCCTTATTTGCCCTCTATAACAACCTTTTATGCTGTTGAACCTGGAAAATCATATTCAGCCAGTGTTTCCGTTCTCGCATCTGAAGCAATCGATAATATAGATATTCTGCCATTTCAGGGCTGGGATAAAGATAAACATGATGCAGATTTGCCTATGATACGAAATCATGTTTTTGAGAGCGATGCCCAATTTCCGAGCAATATTGTCCATGTATCGGAACCTATTGTCATGCGAGATTTGACGCTGGTGAAAGTAACCCTTACGCCATTTCAGTATAATCCAGTTAGTAAAGTTTTGACCGTTATTCAAAATGCAGAAATATCTTTGGAAGTTTCTGGTGAATCGGAAAGCCATTTTCAACCAGCAAAACGTTCGAGAGCCTTTGAGCCGCTTTATAAATCATTGGTGGTCAACTATGAAGATTTTAGTCGAAATGCGGGAGATTATCAGCGTCCTTCCATCCTTTATGTGCTACCTTCAAATATCGGTGGACTCATGTCTACAGTGCAATTGTTGATGGATTGGAAGCATCGTTTGGGATATGAAGTAAATTATGTTTCGAGCTCAAATGTGGTGAATAGTAGCACTAATTTGAAAAATTATCTTGAAGATGCATACGAAACTTGGGACAATCCACCAGAGTTTGTTACCTTAGTTGGCGATGTAAATGGAACTTACGATATTCCCACTTTCTTTGAGAATTTTAGTTCTTATAATGGTGAAGGAGATCATCCCTATTCCCAATTGGCAGGTTCCGATTTATTCCCTGAAGTCATGTTGGGACGATTATCCTTTTCATCTCAATCTGAATTGAATACAATTGTGGGGAAAAATATTAACTATGAATCTGCACCTTATATGGGAGAAGATTGGTATTCTCGTGCTTGTTTGACGGGAGACCCAAATACATCTGGAATATCATGTATCATTACCAATGAAAATATCGAGGAAATATTAGAGCTTCATGAATACACAGATATCAATACGATTTATAGCGGTTCTTTTCCATCCCAAATGCTTAGTGGTTTAAATGCGGGTGTTTCTTTCTTTAATTATCGCGGTTGGATTGGAACAAGCGGTTTTGGAAGTGGTGATATCAATAATTCTTCTAATGGATTTATGCTTCCTATTGCCACCATGATTACTTGTGCTACGGGTTCATTTTCAGGAAGTTCAATTATCGAATCGTTTTTGAGAGCAGGAACTGCATCTGTCCCCAAAGGAGCGGTTGCCAGTATCGGAACAGCCACATCAGGTACGCACACTATGTTTAATAATTTAGTTGATATTGGCTTTTACTATGGTGTATTTATGGATGAAATTGAAACGGCTGGTGCGGCGTTGATGCAGGCGAAACTATATCTTGCAAAAGGTTATCCATCCAATCCAAGTGATTTTGTTTCAATCTTTACCCATTGGAATAATTTGATGGGAGATGCTTCTTTGCAAATGAGGACGAAATTCCCAACGACCTTGAGCGTAGATTTTGAAAGTTGGGTCACAACGGGTACCAACTATGTTGATATTCACGTCGGCTCTGGTTCTATGTCCGTTCAGGGCGCTTGGGTTACGATTTTACGGGATGGCGATATTTTTGAATCTGGATATACAGACCCTTCTGGAAACCTTAGGCTCAATATTCCTTCATCAATTTCAGGCGAAGTTTTGATTACTGTATCAAAGCGAAATCATTATCCTTATCAAAGTTCTTTTCAGATTTATGATCCGGGTGTGAGTGTCAATATTGTCTCAAATAATATCACTATAGATGATGACAATATGGGACAATCTTCTGGGAATGGTAACGGAATCATTGAAAGTGGTGAAACTATTGAATTGACGATTCCATTGAAAAATTATGGTAGCACGGATGCCTCAAATATCAATGCATCGATTGCTTCAGAACATTCTCAAATCAGTATTATTTCAGGATCCATAAACTATGGTGATATTGCATCTCAAGAGTCCATGGCGCCCGCATCACCTTTTGTGGTTCAGGTTGAAGCTGGCATGGGCGAAAGTGAATCCTTCTCTTTGAGCTTAAATATCGTAGCGTTTGAAGGCGATTCCTGGTCTGCCGTTGTCCCTTTTGCAGTCAATGGGAATCAAATTGTTGCACAGGGGATTCAGGTATTAGGAAATAGCAACAATGTGCTGACGCCAGGGCAAACATCTATACTTGAAATTGTTCTTACAAATGAGGGTTCAACCGGAGCTGCAAATTTGACAGGCACAATCATCACGCCTTCATCTATGATTGAAATTTTGGATGATACAGGTGTTTGGTCTTACATTTCAGCTGGAGGAAATGGAACAAATTCTGGAAATACTTTTTCAATTTCTGCATCCGAAGAAGCACTGCCAGGAACTATTGCACATTTGATGTTGAATGTAGAATCAATGAGCGGATATGTTGCCAATCTTACTATCCCTATTCAAATTGGAATGGCGACGGTCCACGATCCATTAGGTCCAGATGACTATGGTTATTATGTTTACGACAATGAGGATGCTTTGTATAATTTGTCGCCTTATTATAATTGGATTGAAATTGATGATCGTATTGGAGGAAGTGGAAACCATTTGACTTCGCTGACAGATAATGGGAATAATGGTGACGATGTAGAAACCATTTCTCTTCCATTTACGTTCAATTTTTACGGTCAGACTTATAACACTGTAAGCATTTGCAGTAATGGGTGGCTTGCTGTGGGAGAAGCCAGTCTTGCATCCTTTCGAAATTATGAATTACCTGGCCCAATGGGGCCGGCAAAAATGATTGCAGGATTTTGGGATGATTTACAATTAACAAGTGGCGGACGGGTTTACACCTGGTATGATGAAAGTAATCATCAGTTTATTGTCGAATGGTCGGACGTGAAAACATATCAAAACAATTCTACCAATACGTTTCAAATCATTTTGAAAGACCCATCTCATTATTTGACACCAACAGGTGATGGTGAAATTCTTATGCAATACAAAGAGTTCAATAATACAAGTTATGGAGATTATTCTTGGGGGCAAACCCACGGAAATTATGCAACGGTTGGAATTCAAGACCATAATAAAACCAGAGGTTTGACTTACACATGGAACAATACATATCCAACAGCTGCTATGCAATTAGGCAACGAAACGGCAATCCTTTTTACCAGCCGTGGCAGTGATGTCCGGATGTTTGGTGACCTGAATGCGGATGATGCTATTGACATTTTTGATATTTTAGGATTGGTGGATTATATCCTTGATCCGAATGCGCCTGTCAATCCATACCTTGGAGATATGAACCAAGACGGGATCATTAATTATTTGGATGTCTTGGGTTTGGTTCGAACCGTTATGCAATGGTAATTGGAATAAAACGGGTTAATACTTATGATGCCAATCTTTCCATTACTCATTTTGGGGATTTTACTGCTCTTCCTTTTGACGGCAGGCATCATCGAGTATCAAGTTCATCACCGTGCCTTAGCCATGATTCCTTTGCGGGTTCATGTCAATGGAACGCGAGGGAAATCTAGCGTTACTCGACTTATCGCGGCTGGATTGCGTGCTGGTGGTCTTCGCACGTTTGCAAAAACAACAGGCACAGCGCCAAGAGTTATTGATGCAGAAGGGAAGGATCGGATTATTCACCGATTGCGATTGCCCTCTATTGGAGAACAAGTCCGATTGATGTCCTATTTTTCAAAAGAGAAGCCAGACGCTGTGGTGATGGAATGCATGGCGGTTCAACCTCAATATCAATGGATTGCAGAACATCAAATGATCCAATCTCATATTGGTGTTATTACCAACACGCGTCCAGATCATTTAGAGGAAATGGGTCCGACCAAAGAAGATGTTGTCCATTCTCTTTGTAATACCATTCCAGAAAATGGGACATTGATTACTGGTGAAGTAGAGCAATTTTCATGGGTGAAAAAAAATGCAGATTCGCTCAAAACACCAATCACACTTTCGGACGAATCTACCGTTTCTGATCAGGAATTAAAGCAGTTTTCGTATTTAGAGCATCCTCAAAATGTGGCGGTGGCCTTGGATGTTTGTAAAAAGGCTGGTGTCGAGAGAGAGATTGCTTTGGCTGGCATGCAAAAAGTTCAACCTGATTTGGGTGCTTTGGTGGTTTGGGAATTAAATTTCAACGGGAAAAAGATTTCATTTGTCAATGGAATGGCGGCGAATGATCCTGTTTCTACTTTGCAAATATGGAAATTTATTATTGACCGATATCCAGCAGAAGGAGGGACGTGTGTGCTTCTAAATTCTCGGGAAGATCGTCCCGTAAGAACGCGACAAATGATTGAACTCACGTTGGAAGAAATCAAGCCGGATACATTTATTGTGAGAGGAAATAAAGTCGATTCTGTTTTACATCGACTCCATCATCATTCCCCCAAAACCAAATTTCAAGCCATTGATTTGAGTCAAACAACAGATAAAACAATCGCCCTAATAGAAGATCTGCCTCATGATGCACTCGTTTACGCCATAGGAAATCAAGTGGGCGCAGGCCAGGAAATTTTAAACAAGCTTCATCAGGTTCGTCGCGATGCTTGAAGTCTCCATTGGATTAGGAATCGTTCTGAGTTTGATTCTTTCAGAATCACTAGGCGTAACGGCCGGTGGCATCATTGTGCCTGGCTATATTTCTCTCTATTTAGACCAACCGATGCAAGTGATTATTACATTTGTCGTAGCAGGGATTGTGTATGGCATCATTCATTTATTGAGCAAAGTTATGTTTCTTTATGGAAAAAGGCGTCTTGTTTTGGCGCTCATTCTGGGATTTTTCTTGGGTTATATTTCACGCCATTTTATCTATTCACCTTATGATAATTTATCCTTTGCTGTGATTGGAAATATCATTCCAGGTTTGATTGCGAATTGGATGGATAGACAAGGTGTTGCAAGAACCTTAGCCGTGATTATCATAACGGCTGTTTTAGTCAAATTATTGGTGATGCTCATTTTTGGAGGGCAAATCCTTGTCTGATTATACAAAACAGCCTTTTATTCCCATGATTCAAAAAACGTCAACGCTTATCGCATTGGCCGTTCTAAGTATTCTTTGTTATGGCTTCGCCATTTCGAGTAAAGTTGTGAATGTCTCTCCCAGTTATGATTTAAAAGTCAAAGCGGCGAAACTCATGGAAAAAGGGATGGAATCCTTAAAGTCGGTCCGTTTGGAACAAGGTGTTTTTGTGGATTTAGAAAATGATCCTAATGAGACAGGATTGGTAGGGTCACCATTTAGTTTGATTACCACGGATGAAGGAGACTTAGACGCCAAACTGACGACTTTGGATCCAAATTTTTCTGCTGTGATGATAGAACTCTTTCACCAAGCAGGATTAGAATCGGGAGATACAATTGCTGTTCTTTTAACCGGATCCATGCCTGGCGGAAATATGGCTATACTTTCAGCGTGTCAAGCCATGGATATCACGGCAATAAGTATTACATCCTTAGGGGCCTCACAATGGGGCGCCAATCACGAAGATTTTACTTGGTTGGATATGGAACAAATTTTATTTGAAAATAAGATTATTTCATCACGAAGTATTGCCGCTTCTATTGGAGGCAGAAATGATATGGGGCGTCTGCTTAGTCCACAGGGAAGAAAATTAATTATGGATAATATTGAAAACCACGACATGCCACTGATTCGATTTAAATCTCTGAAAGATAATATCGTAGAAAGGATGAATCTATTTTCATCCATTATGGAAATATCTCATTTTGATGCTTTTGTTAATGTGGGCGGCGGTGTCGCCAGTTTAGGAACCAGTTTCAATCATAAATTACTGAAGCCGGGTCTGGTAAACAGGAACGATGTTTTAGATATCTCACGTCCAGGTGGGATTGAAGGTGTTCTGTCTCATTTTGCGAAAGAAAATATCCCTATTATCCATATCCTAAATATCAAAAAATTGACAGAGTCATTGAATCTACCCTTTGCGCCCATTCCTTTGCCAGAGATTGGTAGGGGACCATTATATGCAGTAGAAACATATAATCTATGGATAAGCACTTTATCATTAATCATACTTGTAGGTGCGGTGCTCGCGGTAGGTATTCACAGTAAAAGAAAAATTCAGGAACACTTATTACAACATGAACCAGACAGCCTTTTATAAAAAAATAATTCTAATTCTCTTCATGAGTCTCATGAGTAATTTGGACGCCAAATTACTTAAGCCGAGTGAAAATGGAGAAAATAAAGAAATCTTGATTATTGCTAAAAAACGGCGATTATATTATCCTATTCAAAAAGAAGGTTTAGTCTATTCTGTGAAAGGTCCGGTCAGAATCGAGTTTATTTCTCGTTATCCTGTATTAAAAAACAAACGAAAAAGCCATGCTTTCTCCTATAAGATTATCATTGATAATCGAGATACGGTTCAGGTGAGCCATCGTTATAAAGTGCAAAAAAGTATCAAGTCCATTCAACATCCCAAGCATAGATACACGTATTCAGGAAATTATTTTATCAATATACCTGAAGGGGAACATATCATTGCGCTTCTTCCATCTGGTGAAGATAAATATCCTGTGCTGTCTCGTGTTCTTGTAAAAGAGTTTGAACGGACTGGCAAAGACAAAAATATTCTGATGCCTATGATTCATCAATCGCCAATCCCTTTGATGATTAAAGGCAAAGAGCTTAATTACTATGAATGCTCCAAAGCTATTCCACTTCAAATTGCAACAATAGGACCAAAGACCTTGAAGATTATGAGTCGATTATCTTTCAACGAATTAATGGGGCAAGAAGATTCCTACCGCATTCGTGTGAAAAATAAGTCAAAAGTGGTTGGCACATTTTATTTTAATACAGAAAGATCCTCTGAGACTGTGATTTCAAATCAGCCTGAACTTGTTCCAGGAAAATGGCGATCTTGTGAAATTCAAGTGCCCAAAGGAAAACAAATTTATACCGTGGAATTATTAGATATGAAAAAATCTGTTTTAGCCCGATTTATTTCTTATTAAATGGAAAAGTTAATTACATTCCTATTTTGTGCTTCGTTCGTTTTTGGAAGCACACCTTATTATTTCACATTTGGACTTGAAAATGGCTACGATTCCAATGTTTTACGATTTTCATCAATAGAAAAAGACGAAGCAGGGATGAGCCCAGAAATCATGGGACAAAATACCACGTTTGACTCCAATATAATAAAAGGAAAAATTTCAGGAAAGAAAGCATTGTATCTTTATAAAAACGTATTAACGCTTTCTGGCGATTTTGGATTAAGCCATTATGTGCAATACCAAGATAAACAGTATTCTTCTTATCAAATCAATGCGTCCTATAAATGGAAAGCATACACAAAATTATCCTATTCACTTCGTCATTTAGATTCCTATTATTTGCGCCATTATATTGATAGAGATGTTTCTGGTGATATTTCGGCTGCATGTTTGTTTTCTGATAGAGAACAAAAAATCGGAATATCACTTCCTGTCCGTGGCAAAATGTGGGTGAATGTTTGGGCTGGTTATTTACAGAGATATTTTGATAATCCATTCACAGAATTTGATTTAGATATTTATTATTTGCGTTTAAAACTAAATAAACAGATACGTAAGTTTGGGAATATCCGTTTCCAACTAGAGCAAGGTATTGCGGAAAATATCACTTATGAACAAACAGCTCGTGCCAGTGATTTTGATCGATCTTATCAGTATATTCAATTTTATTTACCGATCTCCAAAACAAAAAAGAATCGATGGACTGATGGATATGGTTTCGCTATAAGGAGCGATTTTAGATTTTATGAGGCTGAAAATTTTGGAGATCCCCTTCATGCTGGTCGAAATCATGTGGATATAAAATTAGATTATTGGGTGAAGAAAAATTTGAGTGAGTCTTTGTCTATCAAATCAACGATTCGATATAGACAACGGAAAACGGAATCGCAGTTTGAATGGGTTGAAACGTTAAAGAGTTTTGAGCAATGGCAAGTTTGGTGCAAATTAGAATGGAGAATGATTTATGATCGTTATTAAAAAAATAACTTGGGCCAGCGTATTGGCTATTATTTTCATATCGGCGTGTATAGAACCGAATACTGAAGAATTATGGGAATTGGAGGCAATAAAAACTTTCGAGACATCCGGTTTTTGTCGTTCTGTAGATATCCATAATGACATTGCTTACCTTTCGGCGGGACAAGCGGGGGTACAGATTTGGGATTTAAATTCTAATCAAAAAATTGTTGAATTAGATCAATACTCTCCTTCGCAAGATTTAAGCGACATCTCACAAGTGGTCTTTTCTCCCACCGTGAATAAATTATTTGTTTTAGAAAACAATAGCCGAGTTGTGATTATGGATCTTATCAATGGCGATTCCTTAGTTGTTTTGGGGGAAGAAATGAGTGAAAAAACACGAGAAATTCAAATCTTGGAAAAAGATAGTTCTTCGTATATCATCTTGGCTGCGGATAATGACGATGGACTGAAATGGAATCAATTTGACCACGATACCACGTGGAATATTTGGTCTAATGTTGCAGGCGATGAATATTCTACTCCAGGTAAACCTACGGGCATTGCTTACTTGGATGGCAAGATTGTCATGAGTGTGGATCAGCAAGGGGTTGAATTGTGGAATTTAGATTCGCTGGGTTCGGATCCGGTGTTTGTCAATCGATTAGATACACCGGGGAATGCAGAAAAAGTTACCTTGACTGCGTCAGGCGTTTTTGTCGCTTGCGATGATGCGGGAGCGCGATATATTCCCTTAGAAGCTTTTGATCAATCTTCCAGTAGAACGGATATTGAAGCGCCTTGGACGCCAAGACAATTTGCGCAAGATTTAACCGTAGATCATATTGCGAATAAAGGTAATATTGCGATATTATCCATTGGAAGTAAAGGTATAGCCATATATGATATATCTGATCCGAGAAGTCCAGAATCTCGAGGTATCTTTGATATCGGCTATACTTACTCTGCCACTTTTTGGGGAGAAAAATTAGTCGTTTGCACACGAGAAGGATTAAAAATATTCAATATTAATCAATAAGAAATTTGGAGAAAAAATGAAAAAAATAATAACACTGTCTATTTTGGCGATGAGTTGTATGCTCGCCCAAAATTTGTTAAATGATTCTGGTGTGCCTATTCGTCAAGGAATCCATATAGAATGGTTTAAGACTGTGAGTCCTGGAGAAGATGGCACGGCGATTTTCGTCTGGTCAGATAATCGTTTTGGACAGCGCGATATTTTTGCACAAAAAATTGATTCTGATGGAACACTGCTGTGGGGTGAGGGTGGCGCTGTGGTGACTGATTTACCGGGGCGACAGGAAGATCCTGTTTCAATTGCAGATGGAAATGGCGGCGTGTTTATCGCTTGGATTGATTATCGATTTGATGCATCAGGAGACGTATTTTATCAACATATTGATACTAATGGAAATCGTCTGGTGGGTGATAATGGTGTAGCTTTGGCGCAAGTGGCGAGTAAGCAAATATCCATTAATATGTGCACCGATAGCTTGGGCGGTGTTTTCGTCACCTGGCAGGATAAACGAAACTTGGTGGACGATGACATTTATGGCACACACATTTCGGCAGATCATACGGTTATTGCGCCTGGTGTGGGTGTGTCTATCGTGAGTGCTGGTGGTGGGCAGTCTGCAAAAAGTATCGAGTACGCAGGAAATAATGAAGCTTTTATCGCTTGGGCAGATGCACGGAATGGTGGCAATATGGATATTTATGGTCAAAGATTAGATATAGCGATGAATCCTTTGATGGATATTGATGGTGTTTCCATTGCAAGCACAGACGCATCAGAAACACGTCCTCGTGTGACTTACATGGACAATAATCGTTCTTTTGTGATTTGGAAATCTGAAGATGAAGGTTCGGAAATTTTATATCAATTAATGGATATTAATGGATTTCTTTTGACGGAACCTTACAAAATTTCTCAGAACACAGCGAGTCAATTATCTCCACGCATTAAGAGAAATGGAGTGGGGGAAGTTTTTGTATCTTGGACAGATTTAAGATTGGATGCGCTTGAGGGAGATCTCTTTTTCCAAAAAATTGCTTTAGATGGAACTGTATTATGGGGAGAAGGGATTGCCTTAGAACAAACGGATAATCCGAATGGAAATGGACGATTTTCTGCCGATAGTTCGGGTGGGTTGTTTGTGGTTTGGGAGCGAGGCACGTTCCCAAATATGAATATTTTTCTTCAACATTATGATGTAAATGGTAATCCGCTTCTTGGAGATGGAGAGACCATCGCTGATGAATTTGGAAATCAAGATGCACCCAATCTTATCGTTTCGCCTCAAAATGGCATTTTTACGATTTATAGTAATCAAATGTCTGGTTCTGCCCAATTATATGTAGATGGTATGAGTGATGGCAATCATTGGGGAAGCGATGTCTTAGGTGCAATAGGGATGGACGGAGATGCGAGATATACGCAAGGATTTAACGTGAGCTCAAGTGAAGCGATTCTTTTTTGGGAAGATAGTCGTTTTGCAAATAAAATTTATGCTAACCGCGCAATCAATGAAGCCCTATCACATTCAAATGGAACGAAGGTGACCTATTCTGATGATTCTGCTTCTGAAGATGACCAAACGCTTCCGGTATATCATACGGACGAAAACAATTTCTACATTGCCACTTTTGATGGGTCAGATTTTCCAAAATCGGCACGTATTAATAAATTGAATGCTAATTTTGAAAATATGTGGGGAGATTCTGGTGTAGCAATTCAAACAACGAACGATCAATCCAATGGTCGATTTGTTAGTGTGGAAAATGGCATTGGTTATTTCTGGAGTCAATATCAAAGTATTTACTTAGATGTTTTTTATCAGAGATTTGACGAGAATGGAAATCCTTTATTCGCTACGGGTGGAAAAGCTATCTTAGAACATTCGGTTGATAAATATCTACAAAAAGCTGTCAATACACCAGATAATCAAATTATGTTATTTTGGCTAGATAATGCCTGGCACAATGCCAGGTTAAAAGCGAAGAAAATCAATTTAGATGGAGATTTGGCCATTGGGTGGCCTGCAAATGGCTACGATGTCAGTTCTGGTGTTTATGAAATACATGACTTTTCTGCAAAAATCATATCTGACGAAATAGGTATTTTTGCTGTTTGGCGTCAAACGACAGGGGCAGAAACAGAAATATATGGTCAAATTATTGATTGGAATGGGAATGTAACTTGGGCTTCTGGCGGATTATCCCTTTCAAATGTGGAGCACGATCAGCTGAATCCATCCATGGATGTAGATACACTAGGGAAGACGGCTTTTGTGGCTTGGGAGGATTTCCGTAATGGAACTGATTTTAATATTCACGGTCAAGAAATAGATTTGGAAAACGGTATTTTGACGGGAGAATCTGTTCAATTTTCCGCTGACACAACGCAACAATTAAACGCTTATGTGAAAAATATTTCAGAAAATAAATATCTCATCCTTTGGGAAGATGGACGTGGATTTTATAGCCAAGATCCTTTGTTGACAGGCGGAACTGATTTGTATGGAAGTGGCTATGAAATTTCTGCTGGTATGTCGGCGGAAATGGATGGTTTTCCCTTTGTGCTAAATTATCATGAACAATCTAAAGTGCAAGTCACGGATTATGATCAAAATGGACAATTTTTAATGCACTGGATTGACTTACGTTCTTCCGGGAAAGCAGACATTTATAACTATTATGGTATGATCATTGAATCAGCAGATTATTTAGGCGTCGCAGGGGAGACCTCAAATACTGCGGATCAATTCAAGCTCCATTCTGCCTATCCCAATCCTTTTAATGGCTCTATTCAATTTGAATTTGAAATGACCGCATTTGAGCCAGTTCAATTTTCCATTTATGATTTGAGTGGACGTAAAGTATCTGAGCGTTTAATTTTACCCAGTCCATCTGGAAACTATCGGATTTCTTGGAATGGAAAAGATATCAATGGTAAGGAGCTGTCCAGTGGAATATATTTCTATCAGTTTATCGCAAGAGATATAATAATAAAAGATAAGATGACATACATCAAGTAGAGTATGAAGCGCATTATCTGGAAAATCTTTAGCCTATTCTGTGTTTCGATTGGCATGAGTCAAGTGCTGGACGCACGATATCATTCACTGGATGAAATCCATACATTTTTGGATTCCTTAGACCAAATTTCCGAATATGAATCCTTTTATCGCGTGGATACGATTGGATATTCTCATCAAGAAAATCGCCCCATTTTAGCCGTAAAGATTTCGGACAATGTGCAGGTAAGAGAAGATGAAGCCCGAGTTTTATTTATTGGACAAGTGCACGCAGAAGAAGTCATCGGCTTAGAGGCAGTCTTGGACCTGATATTAGATTTAATTAATCCAGAAATCTCAAATACAAATCATGTGAATATCTTGCGTGCCAACATGGAAATTTGGATTATCCCCACAGTAAACCCGGAAGGATTAACAGCTGTCCACGAAGCGCTTGATGTGAGTTATCGTAAAAACAAGCGAGATTTATCTCCAGAAGGACCTTATTCCAATGGCATTTTTGATTACGATCCATCTATTGGGAATGATATTGATGGTGTTGATATTAATCGGAATTTTGATTTCAATTGGACGTTTGGTGATACCTTTCTAGAGCCAGACAATAGCGATTACGCAGCCCATTATGATTACTACAAAGGGGAAACGCCTTTTTCAGAGGGAGAAGCCGTTGCCATACGGGATTTGGCGCTTCGAGAAAAGTTTCTATTTTCCATAGTTTGGCATAGTTCTCGTTCTGGTAATTTGTCCGAAAAATTATATACCTCTTGGTTGTGGGCAGCTTCAAAGGTATCTCCCGATTTAGCTTACATGAAATCAATTGCAGACGACTTGGCTTCTGAATTGGTCAAAGAAGATGGCTCGGGCACATATTTATCTCGATACAGCGCTTCTCGCAACGGGAAATTGCACGATTGGTTTTACACCGAAACTGGATGTATTCAATATCTCATTGAGTGTGGCACAGCAAATCTTCAGCCCGATAGCACGCTTTTAGAAGATACCATCGACCGCATCATGCCAGCCATGTGGTTTTTGATGGATCGTTCCATTGGCTATTATATGGACGCTTCTCAATTGACGGGCATTGTCAGTGATGGCGTAACAGGAATGGTCATTGAAGGGGCAAGAATTGAGATATTGGAACATAATGGAAGCGTTCTAAAACCACGGACAACTGATGGATTTGGTCGATATCGACGTATTCTGGATGCGGGAACTTATCATGTGCGAATTTCAGCAAAAGGCTACGAAACCCAAACGCACACCGTGGTTGTGAATACAGCAGCAATTACCAATCAAGATATTGGATTGAATCCAGCAACCATGCGCACGCTAAATTTTACCATTATTGATGAAGACGAAATGCCTTTGGTTTATGCAGGGTATTTGTCATCAGAATTTGGTGTGGATACACTGACGTTCGGTGAAGGACTAAATACAGTTGAATTACCATCTGCATCGTATGATTTGGTGATTCCAACTAATGGCTTAATTATTCCCTGGAAAAAATCATTTAATTTGGATAGTAATTTAGGTTTTACGGCTCATTTTATAAATGGAAATCTACAATTATTGAGTGCATCATGGCCTTGGAATAATGGAGAAGGTCCTTGGGTGGCAGGCAATGTTTTACTTCGTTCTCAGGCTGGATTGCGATATGCGAATGGAGATTCGAGTCTAAGCGAACAATGGATGGAATCGCCACTCGTTGATTTGAGCGGAAAAAATCGGATTGTCCTCGAAGTGCATCAGCGTTACGAAACGGAATGGGACCATGATCCGATTTCCATTTTGATTTTAAACAAAGAAGATTCGGTGCTCATAAGTCAAACGTGGACAGGAATGAGATGGGATGATTTTCAAATTGATTATATGACGGCCATTCAAGAATCTGGTTTTGATAGTGTAAAAGTCAGGCTTAGTTTCACGCCAGATCAAAGTGTGAATTATCGGGGTTGGGAATTGCAAGCCGTCAAACTATTTGCTGTGGATGATGCGTATTTAGGATTGAGTGAAAGTCAAGGTGGATCCGTGCCAAAAATGCCTATTCGCATTAATGGTCTCTATCCTAATCCATCCAATGGACAATTTCAGTTAGACGTGAGTCATTGGCCAGGGGGAAAGGGACATATTTCTGTTTATAATCTATTGGGACAAGAAATTTCTCAAATCAATTTAGAGAATGTGTCACCTGGACGACAATTCTTTCATTTGGACTTGGAACAGTCTAGTCGCCGTTTAGTAAGTTCTGGCGTATATTTCATTGTCTTAAACATCAATAAGGAAATTATTACAAAAAAATGCGTATTATTAAAACAGTAATTTTTGTCGCAATCTTAGCGAATCTCAGTTTTGGGGAAGGGCTTTCTTTCCGTGGAAAATCAACAGAATCTCTGATGCAAGAACCACTTCCCATGGCGTTTCAACATTTTGTAGAAACGGAGTTGGATTTATCCCAAAATTTAAATTTTAATCGAGGGACTTTTCTCATTATTGTGCCAGATGGATTAGTCGGATATCTGGATGCATATGTGGTATTTAAAAAGTCACAAGGCTTCGATGTTATCGTTTCGCTTTTGTCAGAAGCGGGGAGCAGTGCTAATGATATCAAAGGATTTATTGATGCAACTTTGACGGCAGATCCCATGTTGGAATATGTTTTGCTTATTGGAGATGTGGATGGCTTTGCCGCCTTGCCTTCATTTTATTATGGTCCAGCAAATGATGTTTCCGATCAAAAATATACCCATTTAGTGGGAGAGGATATTCTTCCTGATGTTTTTATTGGACGGATGTCTGTGGACAATTTGACTGATTTAATTGTGATTTTATCTAAAACCATGCAATATGCTAAAAATCCATTGGCATACGACCAAGATTGGTTGAACCGTGGTCTCGTTGTTGCAGGGAATTATAGCAACACTTTTCCCATTCCCATTACGCCCAAATGGACATCTTATTGGTTGCGAGATGAATTATTGGATTTTGGTTATGCTCAGGTCGATACAGTCTTTTATCCCCCAACACAGCAAGGTGCTTCTCAAATTATTTCTGTGATTAATCAAGGAGTAGGCATTGTGAATTATCGAGGTTGGGGCGATGCAAATGGATGGCATTATCCCGAATTTCATGTGAGTGATGTAAACAATCTAAATAACGGATGGTTTACACCCGTTTTCTTTGGTTTCGTCTGTAATTCCAATGATTTTGCAAACAATGTTGATCCGTGTTTTTCTGAAGCTATTTTACGTGCAGGAACGCCATCCGTTCCTAAAGGAGGCGTCGCCTTTATCGGTCCATCTGATTTGCACACCAGCACTAAATATAACAATATCATCAATGCATACATGTATGATTCCATGTTGAATCATGGTGTGGTGGAATTGGGGCCAGCCATGCTCGCGGGACAATTGGGCTTGCAAAAAGAATTTCCTGAGCAAGATGATGCAGGCGAAGCGCAAGAATTTTATACCCATGTTTATAATATTTTGGGTGACCCATCTTTGCAGGTCTATACGGGAACACCAAAAGAATTTGATATTAATGTCGCTTCAGGTGACCCAGATGGTACCGGAATGATAAATATTACGGTTAGAAATGATGGCATTTTTGTTCCGAACGCGGTAATGAGTGTTCTGAAAAATGGTGAAATTATTTCAAAAGGCTTAACAATCGAGGAGCCAGGAATATATTTAGTAGATATACACTCGCTTGAGCAAGGAGATGTATTAGATATTTATGCCAATAAAAGTGGGTTTATTCAGGGGCACATACAATTTACATCTCCTTATGAACCAAGCCACTTGTCTATCAAAAGTTTTTCGGTTGAAACAGCAGAAGCGAATGATAAAATAGTTTATGGCGAAACAATCAATTTTTCCATTGAAATTGAAAATAATTCAGAAAATGATATAGATCCAGATTCCGTAATATTTGGAGTTAAAAATTGCACGAATGTTCCATACAATCAAGAAATAGATGTTCCATCAATTCCTGCTGGAGAATCGGTCGTTGTTTCTAATATTGAATCGGTAATATACCCTTATTCCAACCAGTTTTATTTTCCCCAAGTATATGCAGCAATTTCGAGTCAAACCGAAGGAACAATCGGACACATTGTATTGGATGTAGAAACGCCTGTATTCGATATTTCTTTTGTGAATACAGCGGTCACGCCAAATTCAACACTTAGTCCAAGTTTGGCAATCAAAAGTTATACTGATGTTGATTATAATGATATGCTGGTCCATATTTCCTGTTTGAATGATAGCAGTGATTGTGGCGTGGGAGCGAATGATGCCAATGCATCTTTTTTCGTCTCCGTTTCTGCATTTGAAGAACGAGATTTTACCTACCCTGTCGATATCACTTTGGGCGATATTTCCTATGGCAGTGATGTCACATTTTTGGTGGAATTCCTGATAGATAACCATCCAATTTTTAGACAAGAAGTCCAACTACACATTGAGCCTCAAATGGAAAACCTTCCCGTGGCTCCATCTAATTATGGCTATTGGGCTTATGACGATACAGATTTAGGGTTTGACCAAACCCCCACTTTTGATTGGGTGGAGTTAGACCCATCTTTTGGTGGCGAAAACGGAACAGAATATCTTTTGGATGACGATGATCATGTGGATATTGCTTTACCTTTCGCCTTTCAATATCATGGAGTAAATTTTGAGAATATGACAATTTCTTCCAATGGTTGGACTTCATTTGAGCCGTGTTATTTGGACTATTTTTGGAATTATACGATTCCCATGTTTATGGGTCCAAAAGCCTTACTTGCACCTTTTTGGGATGATTTAGAAGTAGTGGGAGAAAATTGGATTCGTGTCTATACCTGGCACGATGAGGCCAATGGACGATTTGTCATTGAATGGTCTCGCGTGTTGAATGGATATGATGAAACAACAGAAGAAACATTTGAAATCATTCTTTATACGCAAAACGCCAAATCGACGGAGTCTGGCGATGGCGTGATTGATTTTCAATATTTAGAAATTGATGATGTAGATGCGACTAAAAATTATGCAACGGTGGGCATTGAATCACCTGAAAAAAATGATGGCATTCAGTATGCATTTAATCATGGATTAGCATCGGGAGCAGCGCCATTAGCCAATCATCGTGTCATACGATTTAGCACAGAAGCACCGGACAATTATGTCGCTCCATTAGCGATTGATACAGGATTGAATCCAAACATATTTCATTTGTCACCTGCTTTTCCAAATCCATTTAACCCGACCACGAATATCAATTTCAATCTTCCTGAAAACGCCTTTGTTTCTGTCGTGATTTATGATATTATGGGCAGGGAAGTGAATACGCTTCTTTCAAAATGGATGAATAGTGGTTTACATCATCTAAATTGGAATGGCATAAATGCTTTTGGAACACAAGTGGCTTCTGGCACTTATTTTGTCGTGGCGAAAAAAGACAATCAGACAAAAATACAAAAAATATTATTTTTGAAATAGTTTAGGATTTCCTTGTTCATTCCCCCTGTAATAGGGGAGATTAAAAGAGGAGTATCAAAGTAATAGAATCCTTTGCAATACCCTGTGCGTAAAGAAAAAATAGAAACCATTTTTTGTAATCCCTTAGCGTCTTCCCCATAGTGGGGAAGATTGAGTTGGGGTTTAGAAAATATAGCGAAAAATGAAGTCAATAATGGTTTTATGGATAAGTTTTCCAACGAAAAGTAGGGAAATGGTAGCCTTTTTAACTTGCGGATCAGGTTTTTCAAAGGATTCTAAACAATAAAAAGAGGAAAAAACATGATTAAAATCTATACAACATCTTGGTGTCCATATTGCAATAATGCCAAGCGATTATTGAAAGAAAAAAGCATAGAATATGAAGAAATCAATATCGAAGAAAAAGGCATCAGCCGAGAAGAATTGACTGAAATTACCGGCGGTCGTTCTGTTCCACAAATTGTGATCAATGATAAAGCAATTGGTGGCTATGATAACTTGGTGGCTTTAAATCAAGAGGGAAAACTATAAGTTTCTAAAAGTGTTTAAGTTTTAAAGTGTTCATGTTTTTGAGTGCTACAGTGTTCTTTCTCCGGCGCCCAAAAAGGGAATTGTCGCCCTGAGCCTGACGAAGGATGATATCCACAACACTATTCTAAAATGTTACTGTCATTCCGCACGAGGAACGAGATGCGGAATCTATGTTTGAATGTATCAATGGGTTAAATAGATACCGGATAATTCATTCTGAATTTCCGGCATGACAACTTTTTTTCTATTGAGACAATTTCAAAAGTTTTTGACAAATATGGTTTACTAAAGCGAAACAAAAATCACTCGTTTGAATTGATTTCTATTTCTATCTAAATTTAGGGACGGTGAAAATCTTTCAAAAAGTTTGCAACAGACTGAACCTTCAAAAGGTTTGGAACCTTTAGAAGGTTGCATTAAAAGAAAATAATCCACGCCACGAAAAAACTGGGGTTTAAAACACCCAATGAAGTATTTTTTGGTATGGAATTAACTGTTGCACTTACTACTTGAATCCAGGAAATAACAAAAAGGAGAAGTAAGATGAAAAATATAATACTATTTACAATAATGCTAATGTTGTTAGGGTGTGGTAAAGACAAAAATGCAATTTTACATATCAAGTCTGATATTACAGATGCAGTTGTATATGTAGATGGAGATAAACAAAAAGGATTGGCCCCTATAGATGTGTTTCTTGCAGAGGGTGTTCATGAATTAAAAGTTATCTCAAATAAATATACTAATTGTATATTTGAAAAATCATTTGTGATAATGGAGTTTGAGGAAAAAAACATTTATGCTGAATTATCAGTTCTTGTTTATATTGAAGAGATAAATAAGAGTATGGTTTACGTAGAAGGGGGTAGTTTCCAAATGGGCAGCAAAAAAAGTAAGGATGAAAAGCCCATTCATACTGTAACGGTGAGCAGTTTCTTTATGGATAAAACAGAAGTAACCCAAGCCCAATACAAAAAAGTAATGGGTAAGAATCCTTCGCATTTTAGCGGCTGTGATGATTGCCCTGTAGAAAGAGTATCTTGGCACGATGCCACAGCCTTCGCCCAAAAGGTTGGCAAACGCCTACCCACAGAAGCAGAATGGGAATATGCAGCAAGAGGTGGGGTAAAGACGAACAGCGGTTCGTCTCAAACGAGCTACGCCGGTAGTAATGATTTAAACAGTGTTGCTTGGTATGGTGATAATTCAGGCAGTAAAACCCACCCTGTGGCACAGAAACAAGCCAACGCCTTGGGGCTCTACGATATGAGTGGTAATGTATGGGAATGGTGCTCTGATTGGTATAGTGATAGCTATTACAGTGAATCTCCACAAAATGATCCGCAAGGCCCAAATTCAGGCTCCGGGCGCGTTCTTCGTGGCGGCAGTTGGTTCAGCTTCGTCACCGATTGTCGGGTTGCTCTTCGCTACTGGGCCGATCCGGACGGCAGGGGCAGCCGCGGCGGGTTCCGGTTGGTGCGTTCTGCTCAGTAATATCATGAGTTTTCTGTTTTCTGTGTTCTGTTAAATTAAAATTTCACTTTTTAATGAAATTTTAAAGAATTAAAAAAAGAAAGAATTATGGAGTATGCTAACCGTGTTAGCATAGCAAAGAAAGAATAGCATCAACATTTGTCATTCCGCACGAGGAACGAGATGCGGAATCTATCTAACAATTATCAGTCAAGCTTCAAATAGATTCCTGGATATTTTCTTTCAGAAAATTCAAGAATGACAACTTTTTTTCTATTGAGACAATTTCAAAAGTTTTTGACAAACATGATTTACTAAAGCGAAACAAAAATCACTCGTTTGAATTGATTTCTATTTCTATCTAAATTTAGGGATGGCGAAAATCTTTCAAAAAGTCCTTCTCTTAGCTTTACTCATTCAGCCCATTTTGGCGTGTCGATTATGGGCAGTATTGGGAAAATCCCAATTCACTTTTGCTACTATGTCCACTACAGAACGCCTCACAATCTATAGTGAATTAAATTCCTTGTTTCAACTATCTGCCTATTATCCTGATGGGTGGACCCTCATGCGAGTAGATGAAAATACGAATAACCTTTTGGAACCACTGGTTCGATCTGGAAATGCTGCAATTGAAGAATCAAATCTATATTGGTCCACAGCAGACTCTCTTATGGACGGAGGAAATGGATTTATGGGATTGGGGCATATCCGTGCCGCCAGCTCCGGTTCTGTGAATATTTCTAATCCTCATCCTTGGATATTTCATGATGATGAAATATCTTATACTTTGAGTCACAATGGAACCGTTGATAAGTCTCTATTATATAATTTGATGACAAATAATGGCATGGATGAATCTTGGATTAATGCTCATCCGCCTCAAACTTTTGGTGCAGGTTACTGGAAATCGACCGGTTGGGCTAGTGTGGTTGATTCAGAACTTATCTTATTGTATCTGATGCAAAAAATTGATGAATATGGCGAAATTATGCTTGGACTTCAGTCCGGTCTTAAAGCCATAATTCACGCTGGCGTTTTAGAAAGCCAGATTAATATCATTTTTTCTGACGGACATGATATTTATATTTTTGGTGGTGACAATCGGATTACCATCGCCGAATCATCGGAGCATTTTGTTGCCATGAGTCAAGTGCCATCGGAAGGATTAGCTTCCACGCTCGATTGGATCGGCATCCAAAAAGGAGAAATGGTTTTACTCCAACGCAATGGAAAAAGTCATTACCCCGATTTTATCGATATTATTTCAGATGGAACGAACGTTCCATTGCCATCTACTCCACAGCTATTTTCGCCCTATCCAAATCCGTTTAACGGAAAAGTAAGCATACCATTTCATTTGGCAACTTTACAAGAAACAACAGTTCGTATTTTCTCGATTAGAGGAGCATTGATTGATGAATTTAATTTAAGTCAAGCAGAAATAGAAACAGGATTAGTCTCTTGGATTCCAAAAGATAGACATGGACAGGCGTGCCCCAGTGGCGTTTATGTGGTTTCTGTCCAGACAGATACTTGGTCTGGGAGTAAGAAAATAGTCTATTTAAAGTGAAATAAAATCATTCACCTAACGTAAAACCGTTACTTTTTGAAGGATGATCTTTTCTTTGCCAGTAATCCTTACAAAGTAAATCCCAGAAGAAACTTTATTCCCCTTTGCATTTTTTCCTGTCCAGATATATTGTTCCGTTTGTGGTTCAGAAAAGCGCTTTTCCCAGCTTTGAATTTTTCGTCCTAATAAATCATAAATTTCAATTTGAATTCGTTGTGCTTCTGTTATCAATAAATCTATGGTCGCATAAGCATTTTTAGCTGAAGGTGTAAATGGATTTGGATAAATAAGTGTGGCAGAGAAATCTTCTGAATAACCTTGGGATAATTTCAAATCAAAAACGTAAGAAGAAGAGGCGCTACTGGTGGCTGTGACCACGGCAGAAATCCAATCAATTCCAATTTCTGGATCGATATTAACGGAAGGACCTTTTCGAACGACCACATCACCATTGTTTAGAGATAAAATGATGTTCATTTCTACTTCGTTTGTGTTGCCCGAATGAGAAACGATTAAAGGCTCAGTGGTTTGGATGTCAAAATATCGACTAGAAAAATCCTGCACGCTCGGTAAACGCTCAATCACCATCTCCCCAGAAAATAGGTATGTTCCAGAATTCGGAACGGAGTTTATGGGATAATCATTTGCTTCTTCGTACGTATAAATACCAGCAGATGGGTTTGAGGTCATGAGTCGGTTCGCAATACTCATGGAAACCAAGGCACTTTCGAATGATGAGTTTTGTAATAACAAAGCATCATTAATCGTAGCAATATCGTTGGGTGATGATTGAATTCCATAAGATTTGGCAAGATTCCACATTTCATGAATGGTTTCTGCTCCGCCCAAATGTTCACTGATATATTGAAAAAAAATGAATGATCCGTACCAATTAGAAGCGTCATTGAGCGATTTATGAGGGCTATTAAACCAAGAATTCATGTAGCGATAACAATCATTAATCTCATCGTAAATTTGGTCTTCGGCCCAAACCGCTGTGGATTCCATAAGCCAAATTTCCTCAGAACAGTCATAGCCAAATTGAATCGCGTGATAAAACTCATGGGCGGCCGTAACCTTGATATTATCTAATTCCGTATTATCCTGAAACCAAGAGGCATCGTAATTATTTCGGATTTCAATATAGGAAGCGCACGCATTATCATCAGTGGCACCACTGGTGGTATAAGCCAATCCGTAATACTGAGAAGGAAGATTTGAAATGTAAATATCATATTTATCTGAACCGCCTTCCATTCCGTCCGTTGGCGGTGGGTCATAAGTCATAGAGTCCACAAGACTGGTTCTCACAAAAGTAAAAACGTCTGCAACTTGATTTACATAATCAGGGATACCATCAGCATCCAAATCTTCTGTGTCCACTGCATCCGAACCGCTAATTTCATAATGAAGGAGAAAATGCTCCGTTTCATGGGAAAGACTTAAGCGTTGATTTCTGAGATGAGAGACGCTATTTTTCTCAAAGCGAAATCCTAATTCTCTTAAATCATTTTTATGAGATTTAGATAAATCATTTCCATTTCGCAAGATATTCAAAATATGCGGCGTTCCATCTGTTGGCACATTTTTCACAATTTGATTTCCCAAAATCATATCTGCTGAAATTTCCACCAAACTTTTTTCGGCAAGAAGCGGCGATAAAAAAAAGATAAAGGTAAATAAATATATTTTCAATCTAAATCTTTTTGTTTTTTTCGCCATTTAAAGCGATAATAAAATCCCATTAAAATGAGTCCAAAGGCATAAAATAGTGCGTAATAAAAAAGGTGTTCAGACATTATTTTTCTGGAATAATCCAATCTAAAAGGCGCGTAGTGAGTAAAATAACTATCCCCAATTTGATTTCTTTATCTGAAGAATTCGGGTCGCTTTTATGTTGAAGAATACCCGTAATGGTGACGCTGGATCCTAAAAAATATCCAAGCGTTCTAACCCTTTTCCATATCGATATTGACTCAGGTTGGAGAGCGGATGAATTACCATCTTTTTCTTTGGGTTTAAGGCTCGCCAGGAGTTCAACATCTTCAATAGGGTATCTCAAATTTACGATTAATTTTGATGGAGCCGAAGATAGATAAAATTCAAATTCTGAAATATCTTTTGCCAGCTTTATTCCTATTTGAGAAGATTCAGAAAGATCTAAAGCTTGAAAATCAAGAATAGGGTAGGTAAAAGATGTTTGGACAAGTTTTGCTGAATCTAGCTCCACATCATATAAAGTGAGATAAAACCAGCCATTTTTTGCCACCCATCCTGTTACATTTTCTTGTGGCAAATCTTTGTCTAAATAAATATTGAGAATCAATCCATTTTCAAGGGTTTTAAATTGCACAGATTGGACTTCAACACGAGCAAAAAGTGCTTGACTGAATCCCAAGCAAAAAATAAAAAGAAGTGTTTGTTTAATCAGAGCCATGATTGCTTCTCCTAAAATTAAGGGAAACGCTTGTTTAAGGATATGCTTTTATGATGTAATTTCAGGAATAAAATTATAAGGAATTTTATGGCAGGACATAGTAAATGGGCAAATATCAAACACCGTAAAGGGGCACAAGATGCAAAGCGGGGAAAGATATTTACAAAAATTATTAAGGAAATAACCGTTGCAGCTCGAATGGGCGGAGGTGACGCAGACTCTAACCCAAGATTGCGAAAAGCCGTGGCGAGAGGTCGGGCAAATAATTTGCCTGTTGATAATATCAAACGGGCGATTCAAAAAGGAACGGGCGAGCTTCCTGGTGTAAATTATGAAGAAGCAACTTACGAAGGATACGGTCCTAGCGGTGTGGCGATAATGATGGAAGTTATTACAGATAATAAAAATCGTACTGTGGCAGAAATCCGTCATCTCATGAGCAAGAATAACGGAAATCTAGGAGAAAATGGTTCCGTGTCATGGATGTTTGATCGCAAAGGGCAAATTGTGCTGGATGCTTCTGCTGGAGAGGAAGAATCCGTTTTTGAAGCATCTTTAGAAGCAGGAGCTGAAGATTTTGAAGCTGATGACGATTTTTATACTGTTTCAACTGAAGCTGAAAAATTGATGGATGTAAGGGATCAATTAGAATCAAAAGGCTATGAAATAAAAAGTGCCGAATTAGATTTAATTCCAAAAAATCTTCAAAAAGTAGAAGCTAAAGATGTGCCTACTTTGCTCAATTTAATGGAAGCTTTAGAGGATAATGACGACATTAATCATGTCTATTCAAATTTTGATATTGATGAAGGAGATATTCCAGAAGCATGAGCGTAGTTCGGGTGATTGGCATCGATCCAGGTATCGGAACTACCGGTTTCGGTATTTTGGATGGTAAGGGCGGGAAAACCCGTCTTCATTCTTATGGGACCATCAAACCACCGGCCAAAGATTCCATTGAGCTTAGATTAAAATATCTATATTCAGAAGTGCAAAAATTAATCCACGAATATAAACCAAGCATTATGGCGATTGAAGATTCATTCTATAGCAAAAATGTGAAATCAGCTTTGACCTTAGGACAAGCAAGAGGCGCTCTGATTTTGGCGGCCGTCAATGCGGATATTAATGTGCGTCAATATGCGCCACGAAAAGTGAAGCAATCGGTTGTAGGCAATGGCGCTGCAAGTAAAGAGCAAGTTCAATTTATGGTCACACAAATTCTTAAATTGAAAGAAGCGCCAGAATCTTTAGATATTTCTGATGCAATTGCGATTGCATTAACATACTATAATCAAGCCAAATTCGAGGATTTATGATTGAAACTATCACAGGGATAATTCAAAAGAAAACACCAGATTTTGTTGTGGTTAATGTAGGTGGTATTGGACTCAAATGTATCTGCACTGCAAACACCATTCAGGATCTCCCAAAAGAAGGAGAAAAAGCGCAATTCTCTACTTATCTTCATGTTAGAGAAGATATGTTAGATTTATATGGTTTTGCGTCAATCGATGAGCGAAAGTCTTTTCTACTTCTCATTGGAATTTCAGGGATTGGGCCCAAATTAGCCATTACGATTTTATCGGGCATTAATACAGAATCGTTGAAAAATAAAATTGTCTCCGGCGATGTATCCGCATTGACAGCGATTTCAGGTATTGGACCCAAGACAGCTAAACGGATGATTATTGAGTTGAAAGAGAAATTTATAAAAATGGATACTAATTCCTTAGGATTTGAAGAAACGGATGAAGTCGGTTCCAAATTGATGCGTGATGCAGCGCAAGCCATGGTATCGCTGGGATACAAATTGCAAATGGCTAATCAAGTGTTACGCCAGATGGAAAAAGATGGAGATGTGAAAGGCGACTTAGCAAAAATTATTAAAAAAGCATTAGCCAAAATGGGGTAAAAATGAACTATGCAAATCGATTAAATAATTTAGGAACGGAAACTGCTTTTGCTGTTTCGCTTTTAGCAAAATCATGGGAGGATAAGGGAAATCGTGTTTATCCTTTTCATTTGGGTGATATGAATCTTGCCACGCCTGAGAATATCATTGAGGCTACCATCAAAGCGATCCGAGATGGACATACGGGCTATGCACCGGCGCAAGGCATCTTGCCCTTACGAGAAGCCTTAGCGGAAAATGTTGGCTCTATGCGAGGTGTGGACTATTCGCCGGATAATATCGCAGTTCAGCCAGGCGGAAAGCCCACGGTTTGGAAATTTATTGCGGTGGTGATGAATCCAGGCGATGAAGTTTTGTATCCTAATCCAGGCTATCCCATTTATGAATCTCAAATTGAGTTTCAAGGTGGAACGGCCGTGCCTTATGCTTATACGGAAACAATGTCCGGCTTTGCTATTGATTTAGTAAAATTGGAAGCATCCATTACGCCAAAGACCAAAGCTATTATTTACAATAATTTTCAAAATCCGATTTCAGCTTCGTCATCTAAGGAAGAAATGGAAGCCATTGCCACTTTAGCCATTAAACATAATTTGTGGGTGATGGCGGATGATGCCTATTTCGAGATTCGCTATTCGAATGAAAAACCGTTGTCTATTGTATCAATTCCAGGGATGAAAGAACGTACCGTGATTCTTTATACTTTTTCGAAAAAATATGCCATGACAGGTTGGCGTTTAGGCGCCACCATTGGACCAAAATCTTTCATAGAAAAAGTGGCCAAACTCAATGTGAATGATGAGTCCTGCTCTAATCACTTTATCCAATATGCCATGATTGAGGGATTGACAGGCGACCCATCAGGATATCAATCCATTCTACAAGAACTTAAACGAAGACGAGATACAGCAGTGAATATGCTCAACACCATTGAGGGGATTTTTGTTCCCACGCCAGAAAGCACATTTTATCTTTTTCCAAATGTGAGCAAAATTATGGCAAAAAAAGGATTTACAGATGTGGCTCAACTTCAAAAAGCGTGCTTAGAAAATATAGGCGTATCTTTTTGCACTCGAAATCATTTTGGTCGCCCAGTTCCAGGTGAGACAGAATATTTTATTCGATTTGCCTACTCGGGTATTTCGGTTGATGATATTGAAGAAGGATTAGCCCACTTGAAATCGTATTTCGAAGAGTCTTAAACTCTATGAAAAAATCGCCATTATATGAAAACCATTTGGCGTTGAACGCAAAAATGCTGCCTTTCGCGGGTTATGAAATGCCGATTCAATATGAAGGCATTGTTTCGGAGCATTTGGCCGTTCGGACTGCAGCAGGACTATTTGACGTGAGTCACATGGGAGAGATTTGTATTTCAGGAAAAAATGCGGAATATTTTTTGAATAAAATGACCATCAATGACGTCTCAAAATTATCCGTTGACCAAGCCCAATATACTGCGATTTGCAATGGAAAAGGTGGCATTATTGATGATTTAATTCTTTATAAATATGAAAATCATTTTATGGTGGTTACGAATGCAAGCAATCATGAAAAAGATTTAGCATGGCTTAAATCTCATATAATGAATCATGTAAAAATCGAAGATAAAAGTGAGGCTTTCGGCCTAATTGCGCTTCAAGGACCAAAATCACGAGATATTTTACAAAAGAGCGTTTTGCGAGATTTGTCAAGATTAAAGTTTTATCATTTTATTGAAACTGAGATTGAGGATATTCCTGTGACGATTGCTCGCACCGGCTACACCGGCGAACTTGGTTTTGAGCTTTATATCCCCAGTGAAAAGACATGTATAATTTGGGAGAAACTTTTGGAGCTTGGACAAGCAGATGGCATAAAACCCATCGGTTTAGGCGCACGAGATACCTTACGATTGGAAATGAAATATTGTCTTTATGGAAATGATATTAATGAAGAGACGAATCCATTTGAAGCCGGATTGGCTTGGATTACTAAATTGGATAAAGATGATTTTGTGGGGAAGGAATCATTGCTTAAAGCGAAAAGTAATATTAGTCGGAAATTGGTATCATTTATCATGACAGAACGTGCTATACCACGACAAGGAAATGTCATTTATCTCGATAATGAAGTCGTGGGGGAAGTAACAAGTGGCACTCAATCTCCTTCTTTGCAAAAAGGAATTGGCTTAGGTTATGTGAATATACCGTATCATAAATTTGGGCAAACATTGGAAATTGATATTCGGGGTAAACGAAAAAAGGCGGAAATTGTGAAGGCTTTTATTAGTAAAAATTAGGTTCTCTGTTTGCTTACATTCGGCACTTGTTCGGGGCTCTGAGTGAATAGTCAAGGATAAGGCTGTATAATTATCTAAATAAAAAAATTGTCTTATGAAAAAGAGCCGTGTAATTTCAAAGGCTATAAACCTATTGAAATTAGATGTTTGATCAAATAACAGATAAATTCGATTCGGTCTTTAGGTCTTTACGAGGCCTTGGAAAGATTACGGATCGAAATATAAACGATACCACGCGAGAGGTGCGCCGAGTCCTATTGGATGCGGATGTGAATTTTCGTGTTGCTCGTGATTTCATTAAACGTGTTCAAAAGAGAGCGCAGGGAACAAAAGTCACAAAATCTGTTAAGCCTGGTGAACAATTTATTAAAATCATTCACGAAGAAATGGTGCAATTATTAGGCGGAACATCGGAAACATTAGATTTGTCACAGAAACCGTCTGTCATTTTGATGGCAGGTTTACAAGGATCGGGAAAGACAACATCAGCCTCAAAATTGGCTTATTATCTCAAACAAAAAGGAAAAAAAGTATTATTGGTCGCGGCAGATGTTTATCGTCCCGCAGCCATTGAGCAATTAAAAGCCTTGGGTCAAAAAGCAGGAACAAAAGTTTATGATGAAGGCGCAGGGGATCCGATTGCGATTTGTAAAAATGCCATTGATGAGGCCAAATCTACTAATATTGATGTTGTTATCCTTGATACAGCTGGCCGTTTGCATGTGGACGGAGAAATGATGGCTGAGATTCAGTCCATTTTTGAAGAAACCAAACCACAGGAAATTTTATTTGTGGCAGATGGAATGACCGGGCAAGATGCGGTAAATTCAGCACAAGTATTTAATGAAGCGCTTCCATTGACGGGTATTATCCTCACGAAAATGGATGGAGATGCACGAGGTGGCGCTGCAGTGTCTATTCGAGAGGTGACAGGGAAACCTATCAAATTTATTGGGGTTTCAGAAAAATTAGATGGATTGCAAATTTTTGAGCCTAAGCGCATTGCAGATCGGATTCTAGGCTTTGGTGATGTGATTTCATTTGTAGAAAAAGCACAGTCAATTGTGGACGAAAAAGAAGCAAAACTTCTTCAGAAAAAGATGATGAAGAATACGTTTGATTTGGAAGATTTTCGTGGACAAATGAAGCAATTAAAGCAAATGGGTTCCATGAAGCAATTGATGGGTATGATGCCTGGTATGAATCGCAAAATGCTAAAAGGCATGAGCTTCGATGATAAACAAATCGATTGGACAGAAGCCATTATCAATTCAATGACAACAGACGAACGTCATAATCCAAAAATAATCAATGGATCTAGGCGCTTGAGGATCAGCAAAGGATCAGGACGATCGGTTCACGAAATTAACACTTTGATTAAGCAGTTTTCACAAATGCAGAAAATGATGAAAAAAATAGGTAATTTAAAATCACTCAAAATCCCAGAAATGGGATCTTTTACAGGACTAAACTAAGGAGATACGCGTTGGCGACTACAATTAGATTCAAACGAATTGGAAGAAGAAATAGACCTTTTTACCGAATGGTTGCGATTGACTCCCGGAAACGGAGAGACGGTGCAGCAATTGAAGAGTTAGGATGGCTCAATCCAATTGATAAAGACAAATCATATTCTTTAAAAGAAGATAGAATCCTTCATTGGTTAAGCGAAGGAGCAACCTTATCGGATGCGGCACATTCATTGCTTAAAAGAGCAGGGCTTGCACATCGTTGGCATTTGATGAAACAAGGATTAGATGATGCGACTATTCAAAAAGAAATGATGAAATGGTCTATGAACCGAGAAGATATATTGAAGAACAAGAAAAATAAAGCTGCAAAAAATGCAGAAGCAAAGGCAAAAGATGCTGAACCTGTAGCAGAAGAATCTACGTTGGAAGCCGAAGCACCAGCTAAACCTGAAGTAGAAGCATCGACTGAAGAAAACAGTTCTTCCGAGGAAACAAAAGTTGAGCCCGCTAAAGCATCAAAAAAATCTGATACAGATGAAACTAAGCCTGAAAATAAACCGGAAACGGAAGCTTCAGCTGAAGAAGCGAGTGCACCTGCAGAATCGGAAGATAGAACAGATGAATCAAGCGATGTGAAAGAAGATGCGCCAGAAAAATCTGATGATACAGAATCAAATTCTGATGACGAAACGGTAGCGGAAGAAAGAGCAGATGAGTCGAAAGATGAAGCGCCTGCCGAAGAGACAAAAGAAGATGTGGAAGCATCTGTAGTATCAGAAGAGAAATCTGAAGAATCTTCTACTGAGGGAAAATCAGAAGAAAAAACTGAAGAGCCAAAAGAAGAAGCTCCCGTAGAAGAAAAAAAAGAGGAAGCACCTTCAGAGGCAGACGAAAAACCTGCTAAAGAAGAAAAATAATTGAGTTATTTAGATTCAATTTTTGAAAATGCTAATCTGATTGGAGGGTATTATGCATGAGTTTATTGAAAGCACAATCAAATTATTAGTCGATAATCCAGATGAAGTCAAGGTGAATATCGTTGAAACAGAAGACAGAATTGTCTATGAATTGACGGTTGGTGAAGGTGACTTTGGAATGGTGATTGGAAAGAAAGGTCGCAATATCTCCGCTTTAAGAACACTCGTTTTTGCTGTCAATGCAAAAGAGGGTGGGAAAAAAGCGCGATTGGACATTATCGATTAGTAAAATTTGATGTCACGCATTCATCCTATAGCAAAAATTACAACTACATCTGGATTAAAAGGTGAAGTGCGCTTGCGCCCTTTATCTCGATATTTTGATGAATATATGAATGATAAATCCTTGATGATTGGATTTTCGCCAGACACATCAACCGACATGAATATTGAAAAAACCATTGGTATTGGCAAAAAAGTCCGATTTAAATTTGAAGGCGTCAATTCCATTGATGACGCAGAGCGTCTCATTGGTCAAACGATTTTTATTGAAGCATCTGAATTTGATGCGATTAATTACATTTCCAGTGAACTTATTGGATCGTTTGTGGTCACAGATGATGGTGAAATGGTTGGCGCATTACAGGATGTAATTTGGTTACCAAATAATGATGTTTATGTTATTCATGATGGTGAAAAGGAGCGATTAATTCCAGTCATTCCAGAAGTGGTAAAAGGGGTTGATTTTGAAGAGAAAATGATTCTGATTACGCCTATGGATGGTTTGCTCGATTGAAACATTTTGCCCTGATAACACCAGTTCCGGGCACGATAGAAACGCTTATTGAAAATAGTATCTTGCGTAAGGCAAGAACCGAAGGAATCGTTCAATTTCATGTGATTGATCTCCGCGATTTTGGAAAAGGCAATTATCGTCAGATCGACGATAAACCTTTTGGAGGTGGAGATGGCATGATTCTGATGGCAGAACCGCTTTCTCAGGCCATTGAAATGGCCATTGAAAAAGTTGGAGGATTGGAAGGAACACACATTGTTTTTCCATCACCAAGTGGTCAAATTTGGTCTCAAGATGTGGCGACGGAATGCAGTCAGCTTGAACGTGTCATATTCATCTGTGGTCACTACAAAGGCATTGATGAACGCATAATTGAAAAATATGTGACGCATGAATATTCCATTGGAGATTTTGTCCTTACCAGCGGTGAAGTTCCCGCTATGTTAATATTGGATAGTATGGTCCGCTTGATTCCTGGAGTTTTGAATTCCATTGAGTCGGCATTGACTGATTCTTTTCCACATGGATTATTGGATCATCCTCATTATACGCAACCACGGATTGTGGATGATGTGGCTGTTCCGGATGTTCTTTTGAGTGGGCATCACGCAAAAATACAAAAGTGGAAGAAAGAAAAAAGAGAAGAACGGACACAAAAAAAGCGTCCTGATCTTTGGAAAAAATATTTATCAGAAAAAAATAGAAATGGAGAATAAAAATGGACAAAGTATTTGAAGCAGTAAAAGACCAACTTAAAAGTGATATTCCAGAATTTGGTTCTGGCGACACTGTGATTGTTGACGTACGTGTACGTGAAGGAAGTAAAGAAAGAATTCAGCAATACGAAGGTGTGGTTATTGCTCGTCATGGTAAAAAAACCATGGATGCGACCTTTACTGTTCGTAAAATTTCAAATGGAATCGGTGTTGAAAGAATTTTTCCACTTCACTCGCCCAGCGTTGCTAAAATTAATGTAAAACGCCGCGGAAAAGTGAGACGCGCGAAACTCAATTATCTAAGAAAGTTGACGGGTAAAGCAACCCGTATCGCTGAAAAACGATAATTGAACATTTTGCTAATTTATAGCCCCTCTATCTTAGCATAGTAGGGGCTTTTTTGTTTATGAATCGTGACGAAAAAATATTACTCGCCATTACGGGACTTTCCCATCTATCTGTCCATGTCTTGATGCTCATTTTTCCAGCAATTCTCATTGTGATGCAAAATCAGTTTGCGTTGGGTTTAGATCAATTGGGATTCATTGTTGCAATTAGTGCATTTATGTTCGGACTTGGCGCTATTCCTGCTGGCTATTTTGAATCTCGCTTAGGTGGCAGAAATCTATTGCTCATTTATCTTTTAGGAACTGGGCTTGTTTCTGTGAGTATGTTGCTGGTCGATTCCATTATAAATCTAACGCTTTTGTTGGGCCTTTTGGGTCTATTTGCAAGTATTTATCATCCAGCAGGTCTAACCCTCATTTCTCGTCGAGTAAAACATTTGAGTAAAGGCATGGCTTTTCATGGCATTGCAGGCTCAACAGGATTGGCAATTGGTCCATTTTATGCTTCTATTTTGTCAGAAACCTACTCATGGAAAATGCCATATTTAATCATCGGAATTGTTAATTTTATTTTAGCGCTTGTTGTTCTGATTGTTGTGCCCATTTTATATAAAAAAAGAAGTGAAGAAGCAAAAATAGAGATCAATACGAACAAACAAGGATTGTTCTATTATTATGGGTTTACAATAATAAGTGGATTCGTTTTTGGTGGATTTACAACTTTCATGCCTACATATTTTGCACAAGAAACGCAATCGATATTACCTTGGATATCACCCGTAGTTAAAGGGGGTTTATTTACGTCGATTGTTTTTTCTGCTGGCGCGATTGGGCAAGTGATTGGTGGATATACGGGTGCCCGTTACCCAAAGCCGATGATTTTAATGTGGGTTGCTTTATTGAATATTCCCGTCTTGATATTGATGGGGATGACCAGTGGATTGATTTTAATATTCATTAGTTTATTTTTGGGCATATTTTATTTTGTCAGTCAACCAGTTGGGAATGCTTTACTGGCAGATTTAACACAAGACGGTCATCGTGGATTAGGTTATGGTATCAGTTTCTTTCTAAGCTTTGGCGTGGGAGGAATTTCCGCTGCTTTCTCTGGATGGTTGGCGGAAATAATGAATACGTCAATGGTTTTTATTTTTATGGGAATTGCACTTTTTCCTGCTGTTTATTTTGCTTATGTTTTAGAACGAAAAGTCAATCCTTGAAATGATTAATAATAAGTCTGAATTTCATCACCCTCATGAATAAAAAAGATTTACAAAATATTCCATCTGTTAGCGAAGTATTGGAAATGCTAAAAGTTCATCATATTCATCATGATTACATGATGCAATTAATTCAAGCTGAACTCAAGCAGATTCGCGCAGAAATCATAAAAAATTCTTTGTCATATTCTCGCACAAAAATCATTAATAATATAGTCACCAATGTTGAAAATCAGATGAATTCCAGTTTGAAAAATGTCATAAATGGCACAGGAATTGTCTTGCATACCGGATTGGGTAGAGCGCCATTTCGAGGAAAATTATTGAAAGATGTGGCGAAAAAGTTAGATGGTTTTGTCAATTTAGAATTAAATCTCAAAACAGGGAAACGAGGAGAAAGACAATCTCATATCGATCCATTGATTTCTGCTATAACGGGTGCAGAGTCTTCCTTAGTTGTTAATAATAATGCAGCAGCGGTTTTTTTGGCGCTAAATACCATGGCAGATGGGAAAGAAGTTATCATTTCTCGTGGACAAATGGTTGAAATTGGTGGCGCTTTTCGTATTCCAGATATTATTGAAAAAAGTGGCTGTATATTAAAAGAAATTGGATCGACCAATCGCACCCATTTAAAAGATTACGAAAAGGCTATTTCCAAAAAAACGGGGCTCATTTTGTGGGTGCACACCAGCAATTATATTGTAGATGGATTTACGAAAGAAGTTGAGCTTAAAGATTTGGTCGCATTAGGGAAAAAATCAAAAATTCCTGTCCTTGCTGATTTGGGAAGTGGTGCCTTAATCGAAATGGATAAAATGGGTTTACCAGCAGAATTACCCGTACGGGATATTGTGACATTAAATCCAACGATAACTACATTTTCAGGAGATAAGCTTTTAGGAGGACCTCAATCAGGAATCATGGTTGGGCGCAAAGAGTGGATGAAGAAAATTCACGCAAATCCTATTTATCGCGCAGTTCGCTCAGATAAGATTACGCTTGCCTTGCTAGACGAAACTTTGCGTCAATATAATCGTAATTCAGTCCACAAAAACAATATTGCCTTGCGACTCCTATCTACGAAAAGAATGATGCTAAAAAAACGGGGTGAAAAAATATTATCTGCTTTATCAAAATCAAAAATCAAATTATTAGGCCTTTCGCTTCAAACTTCGAAAGTTGAAGCTGGAAGCGGATCACTTCCTGTGCAAAATTTAGAAAGTATGGCACTTTGTTTTTCATGCAAATCTCAAAAGCCAGGTGATTTAGCCTCTGCTTTTAGGCAGGCAAAGTACCCTGTTTTAGGCTACGTTAAACAAAATCACTTTTTCATCGATTTAAAAGCCATTTTACCTTCACAGATTGATTGCTTAATTCAAACCATTTCTGAGATTAAATAATGCAACAAATTGTTGTAGGTACAGCGGGTCATATTGACCATGGAAAAACCTCATTGGTTAAAGCCCTAACAGGCACAGATACGGACACGCTTCCTCAAGAAAAAATGCGTGGCATGACCATAGACCTGGGCTTTGCCTATCTCAATGAATCCGTCACGATTATTGATGTACCGGGACATGAAAAGTTCATACGAAATATGGCTGCGGGCGCCTCTTCTATTCATGTGGGTTTATTGGTAATTGCAGCAGATGATGGCGTTATGCCTCAGACGCGGGAGCATGTAGAAATCCTGAATATTATGGGTATTCAGCAAGGACTAATTGCCATCACGAAAATAGATTTGGTGGACGATCCAGAATGGATTGATTTGGTGGAATTAGATATTTTATCTCTCGTCGAAGGTTCGGTCATGGAAGGAAGTGAAATGTGCCGCGTTTCCACCGAAACGGGTGAAGGTATTGAGGCTCTCTCAGATCACTTGATCAAAACGGTAGGCAAAGTGAAGATCGTAGAAAAATCAGGTTTATTCAAAATGAATGTGGATAGAGTTTTTAGCAAAACTGGTTTTGGCGTGATTGTCGCTGGCACAGTGGATTCTGGAGAGGTTCAACAAAATGATATGATTGAATGCTTACCTGGGAATATCCAATGTAAAATTCGAGGGATACAAAGCCATGGAGGAGAAGTAAAATTGGTTAAAATTGGAGATAGAGCTGCATTTAATTTAACCCACATTGAAAAGGGTGATATTGCTCGCGGTAGCGTATTGTCCTCGACAGGCTCACTTCAGACCAGCGATACACTCATTGTTTGCGTTACTTTATTAAAAAACACAAAATGGAAACTTAAAAACAAACAACGAATTCGATTAAACATTGGGACAAATGAAATTTTAGCACGTGTAAATCTATTAGGAAGAGAACTGTCAGCAGGAGAAGAACAAAATATCTATTTATCTTTAGAGAAACCGATTGCAGTCGTGTCCGATGAAGCGTTTGTGGTGAGATCTTATTCTCCCATGGAAACGATTGCTGGTGCGTGCGTATTAGATACTCAACCCAAAACGTGGCGAGTTGAAAAAAACCATATAAGTGAACTCCCCACAAGTGCTAAAGATAGATTCGCCTATTGGGTCAACTCAAAATGGAAATCACCTAAAACAAAGTATGAATGGTCGATTACATTTTTTGTGACAATGGAGAAGATGGACAATTGGATTCAAGAATCTGCCTTTATCGTGGAGCCAATAACCAAGCTTATTTATAGCAAAAAATCATTGGAACAAGTCATGAACGCCATCGAAGAATTTATAGTATATTCCTATAAAAAGAATCCGCTTCGAAATATAATTCCAGGCGAATCTATTTTAGAAAATTTAAAAATAGATTCACAATGGGGACATTATGCATTGGAAACAATGATTGATAATTACAGCTTAGAAAAAAAAGGTAAGGGATACAATATAAAAGGATATAGCTATACACTTAATGTTGAAGATGAACAAAATCTGGAAGCGATTCTCAAAATATTCCCTGAAAATAATTTTGATCCAATTTCACTAAAAGATTTAAATAACGTTCTTAAACATCCGCCAAAACGTTTGAATGATTTAATTCATTTATTAAAAGAAAATATGAAAATTGTAGCTGTGGGAACAAATCTTTGGTTGAAAAAAGAATCTGAGGAAAAATTGCAAAAAGTGATTTCAAAATATTTCGCAGAAAAAGATAGTTTGTCCGTTAGCGATTTTAAGGACTTGACCAGTCAATCGCGCAAGGGCGCGATTCCACTTTTAGAATATTGTGATAAAAAGGAATGGACTGTAAGAAGCGGAAATGAACGTCAAAAAGGAGCAAAAGTAGATGACTAGTTCATTAAAAGCCGCTACACCGCTCATGAAGCAATTTTTGGATATTAAAAATAAATATCCAGATACTTTGCTTCTTTTTAGAATGGGTGATTTTTACGAAACTTTTGATGAAGATGCAAAATTGACTGCGAAAATTTTAGGAATTGTTCTAACTAAACGCTCAAATGGTTCGGCGGACGATGTGGCTTTAGCTGGTTTTCCTTATCATTCAATTGACAATTACCTCCCTAAATTGGTGAAGGCTGGACATCGTATTGCTATTTGTGAACAAATTGAAGATCCAAAACTTGCGAAAGGGATTGTGAAAAGAGATGTGGTTGAAATTGTGACGCCGGGCACATTGATTTCGGATCAAGCCTTGAGTCAAAAATCAAACAAATATCTTGCATCCCTTCATTTTAACGGGAAGAATAACACAGTTGGTTATGCGGTGCTAGATCAATCTACTGGCGAGTTTATGGTGGGAGAAACCCAAAGAGAAACGCTCTCGGAGGCATTGCGGAAATTTGGTCCAAGTGAAGTGCTTCTTAGCGAAAGTGTTGTGTATTCTCTCTCAGATTGGTATCAAGAATTGTTGCCGTTTATTACTCAATTAGAGGATTGGGAATTTGAATATAATCAAGGTCGTCGCTACTTATTGGAGCATTTTTCGGTTAATTCTCTCAAAGGATTTGGATGCGATGATATGGCTGACGGTATTTCTGCGGCGGGGGCGATCTTTCATCATGTGACAAAAAATTTGAGTTCAACACTTTCCCACGTGGCGAAAATTCAAAAAATCCAAAATGAATCCTATATGGGGTTGGATGGATTTACCATCAAAAATTTAGAAGTATTTCATTCTCTGGCGACTCAAGGTACGCATGGCACGCTCATCGATACTTTGGATGAAACCAATACAGCCGGAGGAGGACGCCTCTTAAAACGTTGGTTATTTCAACCGCTTATCGAAGTGAAATCCTTAAATGCTCGCTTAGATATTGTTGAAGTATTTACAAAAGAAAAACGATTTTTGAAGAAATTACAAGTCCAATTAAAAGAGGCAAGCGATTTAGAGCGAATTTTGGGAAAACTCAATAAATCTAAATGTTCTCCAAGAGAAATGATTGGACTGGCGAATACATTATCTCTGATTGAAGCAATAAAAGATGAGCTAAATGCCATTGATAATCCAATATTGAATGAATTGGCAAAATCTTTTAGTAATGTGCGAAAGGTCATTGAAAAGATAAACTCGAGCTTGAAAGAAAACGCCCCAGTTCAATTGAAGGACGGAGGCGTGATTCAAGAAGGGCTTCACGCAGAATTAGATGAATTGCGCAGTTTATTAAAAGGCGGGAAAGATTGGATAAAATCTTTTGAGAAAGATGAAAAAGAGCGATTGGAAATTTCCTCTCTTAAAGTGGGATTTAATAGAGTTTTTGGTTATTACATTGAAGTGACCAAAGTGCATTCGAGCAAAGTGCCCGAAACCTATATTCGGAAGCAAACTTTAGTGAATAGTGAGCGATACATCACTGAAGAAATGAAGGTCTATGAAGAAAAAGTATTGAATGCGGAAGAAAAAATATTGGAAATAGAATCACACCTTTATGCTGAACTTTGCCAATTTGTATTGAAACAAGCTTCTTTAATTCAAACAAATGCCTTCGGATTGAGCCGCACAGATTTACTTTCCAGTTTTGCCGAAATTGCGATTAATCATCAATATTGTCGTCCAAGTTTAGTGAATGGTCCAGAGATTGAAATTATGGGTGGTCGTCATCCTGTGGTGGAAAACTTACTACCTCCCACCGAAAAATTCATACCTAATGATTTGAGGCTCAATAGAGAAAAAAGTCAAATTCATTTAATCACTGGACCAAATATGGCGGGAAAATCCACCTTTCTTCGCCAAACAGGCTTAATTGTGCTGATGGCGCAATTAGGCTCATTTGTCCCCGCTAAATCAGCGAAAATTGGCATTGTAGATCAATTGTTCACTCGGGTAGGCGCGAGTGATAATCTTGCTGGTGGTGAAAGTACCTTTTTGGTGGAGATGAACGAAGCGGCCAATATTTTAAATAATGCGACCAAAAACAGCTTAATTCTCTTAGATGAAATTGGCCGAGGAACAGCGACCTATGATGGACTTTCTTTAGCGTGGGCGATTACAGAATATCTTCATCAAGAACCGTCTGTATCTGCCCGAACACTATTTGCGACCCATTATCATGAATTAGCCGATTTAGAAAATACATTGGAGCGCTTAGAAAATTACCATGTTGAAGTGCAAGAGTTTGGGGATAAAATTGTATTTTTACGAAAGATATCCAAAGGGCATGGCGATAAGAGTTATGGGATTCATGTAGCGCAAATGGCTGGATTACCAGCAAAAGTGATTCATCGTGCAAAAGAAATCTTACATGCCCACGCCTCTAAAAGTCAGGAAGGCCAGGGAACTATTCCTCAGCTTGAATCGTCTAATCAAGTATCCTTATTTGAAGAACAGGAAGCGAAATTGAAAAAAGAACTTTCTGCTTTGAATGTGAACGCAATGACGCCATTGGAGGCTTTGGGGAAGTTGGATGAAATTAAAAAGAAGCACGGGATTTAAAAGATTAAGATGAAAATAAAGGTATTATTTGCCCTCATAGCTCTATTACTAAATACAAGTTTTGCCAATGGTTATTGGGTCAAATATGGATGGGAAATATTCAATACAGGTGGCGGATCTCCATCGATTGCATTGGGCAATGCATTGGGTGCTTATCATGGTGAATATTCAGGCGCATATTTGGTGAATCCCGCGCACCAGGTTCAAGCAAAATCTCTTTGGACATTATCCCACCAAAGTCGTTTTGCAGGCATGATTAATCGCGAGATGATTGCTTTCCCATTTCAAATTCAAAATCGAAATATTCAATCTATTTTGTTTTATGAAGGGATCGGCCAAATTCCTGATACGAGAGACATGCTGTTAGATTGGGGATTAGATGGTCAATTTGGTACGAACGATTTAGGCGAAGGAAATGGCGTATTAGATGAAGGGGAAAGACTTGCTCGAGATAACTTAGCCTATTTTGGTCAGTATCAGTTCGGAGCTTATTTTTCTACAAATGTAAAATTATTTCAAGAAGACGCTGGTATTGGATTCAAATTACTTTTCCATCAATTAGGGGAGCATTCGGGATTGGGTATCGGTTTTAACCTGGGAATATTGAAAAAAATTGGAAAGGGTAACCTTGGCTTGGCGATTAAGGATTTTCCATCATCGGGCATTATTTGGGATAATGGAACGATTGAAGGTACGATTCCAACGGTTTCTCTTGGATATGCAAGGCCGTTTCAAATGACACAGTTCCCCGTAAAAATAAATATAAGCTTGGGTTCACATTTTGAATTTTATGATCGTGCATTATCCAGTATTTTTGGCATTGGGAATCAAGGTTTGTCCTTTGATGCTGGCGCTGAAGTCATTTTCCGTGATAAAATTAAGTTCCAATTTGGACAATCTAAAGATGGGTTTATTTCCAGCGGATTGGGTCTTGATTTTAATAGATTATCCATTCATTATGCCTTTTTACTGACGCAGCCAGCAACTCAATTAGGCAATAATCATTATCTGTCTATCTCTTTTCATCCCGATTGGATTTCGGAAAAAATTATGTCAAAGGATAAATGAAGTTTAATGATTTAAAAATAAGGATTTACGCGCCTTTCTTTGTTGCAGTTATTCGTGAAAAAGGCGTATTTTTTCCGACATTTTTAGAGACTAAATGATATGATAAAAAGTATGACAGGCTTTGGTAGAGGATCTGCCGAAAAAAATGGCCAAAAAATTAATGCAGAAATCCGTGCAGTGAATTCTCGATTTTTAGAATTAAAAATTCGAGGCATCTCACTTAATCCGCAATTGGAAGCAATGGTTCGAGAAAAAGTGACGGAATCTCTTCAGAGAGGAACCATTCACATCAAGCTTGATTATTCATCAACACAAGACTTAGGGGCCATGAAGTTTAATCGTCAAAAATATGAAAAGCTTCAATCGGTCATTCAAGAAATTCATATGGATTATGGTCAACGTTTGGATATTGGTGATATTATTACAGCGAGTGATCTGATCTCGGCACCAGAGCCATCAGAATTGAATGCAAAAATTTTATTAGATGCAGTGAATTTCGCACTGAATCAAGTCAATGAAATGCGGGAAAAAGAAGGTGAAAAAATTGAAAAAGATTTGACCGCTCGCCTAAAAGATATTCGTGATAAAATAAGCATGATTGAAGAGGAATCTAAAAAATATCAAAACCAAAAAATGACAGCGCTTCGTGAAAAGATATCAGATTTATTATCTAACACTGAATTGGATGAAAATCGATTGATTCAAGAGGTTGCTTATTTTGTTGAAAAGGCTGACGTGACGGAAGAATTGGTTCGAAGTCGAAGCCATTTTGATCATTTGGACTCATTCTTTGAATTGGAAGATCCCGTGGGAAAGCGCTTGAACTTTCTTCTGCAAGAAATTGGGCGAGAAGTGAATACCATCGGCGCAAAAAGTCCCATGCCAAATGTGACGAAACTTGTTGTAGATATTAAAGCAGAATTAGAAAAAATTCGGGAACAAGTCCAAAATATTTTATGAAAAATATTATTAGTATATCTGCGCCATCAGGTTCAGGAAAAACGACGCTTTGTAGAGCTTTACAAAAAGATAATCCTGACATTCAATGGTCTGTCTCCTGCACGACTCGCCTTCCAAGATCATTTGAAACGGATGGTATAGATTATCATTTTATCACGCATCAAGCATTTGAATCGAAAATAGAAGCTGGAGATTTTATTGAATATGAAGATGTGCATGGTGAATACTATGGTACATTGAAAAAAACGATTGAAGATGCACTCCAAAATAAGTCTAGTCTTTTGATGGAATTAGATGTGAAGGGATCCATGAACCTTAAAACGCTATTTCCCGACAATGTGTTTCTTATTTTTATTGTACCTCCCAGTATAGAAGCACTTCGAGATCGCCTTCAAAAGCGAGGAAGTGACAGCGAAGAAAGAATTGAAAAAAGGCTGCAACGTTTTGAAGAAGAATTAGGGTATAAAGATAATTTTGATTATACTCTTATAAATGAAAATGTATTAGAAGCGACTAAAGAATTGCTTGAAGTCGTGAGCGAACTAAACAAAGGCATGTCTTTCGTAGATTTGCCGTAGAAAGGAGTCAATTATGGCACTAAGAACCATCCCATTTCGGGATATTGAAGATAAAACAGAAAATATGTATGAGGCGGTAGCCGCT
>Ga0233446_1000178_pt1 | contig 79904 bp, 76 predicted proteins | sample SI_124_October20_4_FD_182780 | JGI IMG/M metagenome (GOLD analysis project Ga0233446, IMG submission 182780) | Seawater microbial communities from Saanich Inlet, British Columbia, Canada - SI_124_October2016_120_MG | ecosystem: Environmental > Aquatic > Marine > Inlet | place: Canada: British...
GGAATCTCTGTGCCTTCTCCGATGTCCCCTTGTGTCATTCCCGTCCCGTATCAAGTGCGGGATAAGCTCCGGCGGGAATCTAACCCCTAAAAATATTTAAGAGATCTTTATTACTAGGATTTTTTAATTTAAAAATTAATATTCCGAATTTGTTTTAATTGTATCAGATAAATAACTTGATAGTTCTTCCGGTGTGCTATAAATACCTAAAAAGGTATATTTTTCATCAATAAACTGTTCATTGTATAATGAGTCAATCCTATAAGCTAATACGGATGCCTTAAAACAGCTAAGATTATCATAACACACCCCTATAAAGTTAGTTTCATTTTCAAAGACACTTAAAAAATTAACAAGTTCCTCAAAATCTAATCCAGCTACAGGAAAATTTATAGATGATGCTATGTGTTTTTGCTGATATTTTTCAGAATCTCTTGGATCTAGGATGATAGCATTATTCTCTATATGTTTTTCCGCTTCTTTTGTTGTCAGTAATTTTAACTGTACAAAGTTAAAACGATCTCCTTCCCAGAACTTCTCTAGGTATAATGGTACGCCATTAACATAAAAAGCATTAATGCCTTTTTCTCTTAATATATTCGCTAAATATCCACTTCTTTGACCGTTAGTGCAGTATAGAATAATTTTATCATAATTTTTATTTTCTTCTATAAATTTATCTAATTTTTTTAGGCCATTATTTTTAAATAATACTATTTCTTCTATAAATTCAGCGCCTATTATATGTCCTTTGTTATATTCTTCTATAAATCTCGCATCATATATTTTTGTTTTTTTGTCATTTGTTAATAAATTTTCAAAATCTTCCAACGTAATACCATGTTTTTTATTTATACGATAGTCTTTGGGTTCGGGAAGTTTGACTAATACTTGTTGAGATTTTATTATTTCTTGTTTAGTTGTATTAAAATTTAAAAAAATACTAGATAAAGAGAGTATCGTTATGGTAAGAATAAAAATAGAAAATTTCCATTTAAATATTTTTTTAAAAAAATTTTTTAAGAAAAACCAACCAGTTAAAATAAAAGAAAGAAAAAAAGCCACCCCTTGAGCTAGAATTGGAGCAAAGTTGTTAACAATCTCTGGAGGGGGGATAGCCCCAGTAGAAATTGGGAATAACAACAAAAAAATAGCAAATTTTAATATTTTTTTGCTCATAAAAAGTTTGTAGATATTACACTGTAGATTGTTGATTATAATCTTTTATAGTGTAATGTCTGTATTATATTACTTTAATAATATCATAGCTCTTTGTCTGTGGCAACGATAACAAACCATCTTATTGCTTGACATTTCGGAAAAATCTGTTATTATTAAAACATTGTTGACTTGTAAGGAGTCAGCTTATTTTGTTACAAAGTTTTTACCTCATTTCCGTTCTTTCCCCATGTCATTCCCGCGAAGGCGGGAATCTATCCGATTTTATTTTTCGTTATAAAATTTTAATTTGAAACATGCGCCTATAGCTCAGCCGGTAGAGCAGCTGCCTTTTAAGCAGAAGGTCCCAGGTTCGAATCCTGGTGGGCGCACCACTTTTTTTATGTCATTCCCGCGCCCGCCTGCAACGCTGTAGCAACTGCGGGCAGGAAGGCGGGAATCTATACAATTTATTATGCCGGGGTAGCTCAGTGGTAGAGCAAAAGACTGAAAATCTTTGTGTCGTGAGTTCAATTCTCACTCCCGGCACCATTAAACTGGAAGTTGGTTAACTTCCAGTTTTTTATTTATAAATAATTGATGGAAAATCTGTATGTTACCATATGTTACAAAACAGTTAAAAGTAGTTAAAAAAATAAACTGAAACCTTGTGAATATGCGCGACCGCACATATTCACAAGGTTTATAAAATGAGATATAATATAGACATATTAAATTATCTCTATATTTATGAAACAAGATTTAGAAAATTTATTAATTTCCCTTTCCGAAGTTGCTGAAGATATATTAAGTGTTAATACCAATAGAAGGGGTGTTTGGTTTTGGGATTACTATAAAAAAGAAAGTGAGGGAGTTGATAATAAGAAGAAAAGAGATAAAATATATAATCAAATTTATCATTTAGAAAGATTTGGTTATATAAATAAAAAGGGTATAACAAAGAAGGGTTTTTTAAAGTTAATTACAGCAAAGGGCAAAAAACAAAAAGAAAAAAAATGGGACAAAAAATGGAGGGTAGTAATTTTTGATATCCCAGAAGAAATTAAATCATCAAGGAATTATTTAAGAAGATTTTTAATAGATATAGGTTTTGATAAGCTTCAAAACAGTGTATGGGTTAGTCCTTATAATAATTTTGAAGAAGTCCAAGACTTGGTTAGAAGGTGTAAAATAGAAGAATATGTTATATTAATGATAGTGGATAGGGTAAGTAATGATTTATTGCTTAAGAAAAAGTTTGGTTTGTAAATTTTGTGAAATTACTTTTTTAAAAAAGTTTGGGATTGAAAGGGGCTGAAAAAAGAATAGTTGAATCTTGCGAATATGTGCGACCGCACATATTCGCAAGATTGATTAGGTTGTCTGATTAAGATTATCTAAAAGAAAAGCTTAAGAGGGGGTTTACAGAAGGGATAAATAACGGTATTATTAAGGTATATATAACTTTATTTGGGTGATTTTTTGCCCAGTTTTTTATTTTTTAGATTGTATTGGTGGAGGGCAATTATATATGAAAAAATTTTTGATAGTTTTTTTATTTTCATTTTTATTCTTTCCTAGTATTAGTAGGGCTGAAGTTTTATTGGAACAGTTAAGTGGTGACTACCTTCTTGGTTATCAAGATCAGTTTCTTCATTATTTTGATAAAGATGAATATTTTCAACAGTACGTTAAAGGAGTTGAATCTATTAGTATGAAAATAAAGCATGGTAATCCTAAGCAGACTCCTTGGTTTTATTCTTCTTGGTTTTCTCGACCTAGGTTTTATCTTTTTCCTTATGGCAGTACCTCAAGAAATGACTTAGTTATTAAGAGTGCTTTAAATTGTGTAGAGATTCCTTCTTATTATGGTTTTGGAGAAGTGGTGAAATGGGAAGTTGATTTTTCCGAGATTCCTGATGGATATTATTTGTATGCTATTGCAATGGTTGGCTTTCCTGAACCAGGTTGTTCTATTGGTGGGGAGTCTTATGATAATTTAGTTTTTGTTTATGGTGACCATGGTGACACCTTGCCATTAGATGGAACCAGGCACTTTAATTATCCAGGTATTCCAGAGGACGGTTATTTATTGATAGAAGGCCAGAAAACAAGTGGAGAAAATGCTCCGGATTACTCAAGTGTGCTTTTTTTACCGGGACATCAATCAAGTCGATTATATAACATTAATCGTGACGGAAACGAAGATCAGCTTTGGGAACCGACAAATCACAACGAAGATGTCAGGCAGTTATTTCTTTATCCGGATGGTACCAGTATTGATCACAATGTTTATACAAAAGAAATAGTGGATGAAGTTTATGGTGCGAGTGACAATATTTATAAAAGTTTTGTAGAGTCAATGGATAATTTAGTTGTAGATAATGTTATAAAGGAGTGGAAGCCTATTCCTTATGATTGGCGTCTGCCTTTAGAGGAGATAGTGTATAGGGGTGTGGAAATGGAAAATAATAAGCACATTGATATAATTGAAGAAATTAAAAGGATGGCAACTAACTCTGACACAGGAAGAGTGACAATTGTCGGGCATAGCAACGGAGGACTTCTTGCTAAAGTTTTAATTAATCGTCTGAAAGAGATAAATGATGAAAATCTTATAGATAAATTAATAATGGTTGGTACGCCCCAGCTTGGCACACCTAAGGCCATTGCCGCTCTTTTGCATGGCGACGAAGCCAATCTTTTATATGGGGCAATTCTTGATAAAAAAACAGGACGACAATTTGCAGAAAATATGGTTAGTATCTACAATCTTTTGCCGTCACAAGAATATTTTAATATAGTCCAAAGCCCGGTCATTGAATTTGATAAAGATGTTGAAAATATTTATGATTTTCATGGTATCTATGGAAAAGGCATAGATAGTTTTGATGAGTTTGAGCGATTTCTATTGGGTGACAATGGGATGCGTTTTAAGCCGGCTTTTGATGACTTGGATTCACCTAATGTTTTATGGGGGCATATTCTTGAGTGGGCAAACGAAACGCATAATAGGCTAGACTCATGGCAGGCGCCAGAGGATATAGAGGTCATTCAAATTGCCGGATGGGGACTGGATACTATTAGTGGGATTAAGTATGATGACTGTGATATTCTTTTTTGCCCCGATAATCTAGATAATTTGGATCGATCTTTGATTTTAAGTCAAGATGGAGATGCAACGGTCGTTGTCCCTAGTGCTATTCAAATGAGTGGGGCGGAGAAGTATTATTTGAATATCAAAGAGTATAATAATAAAGAAAGAATAATTACAAATGAAAAACATTCGTCCATCTTAGAAATTGAACCACTCTTAGATTTTATTAGAAATATAATTCAAAATAATCGAGAATTAACCGAATACATTTATCAAGAAAAACCAGAAGTAAAAGATGAAGATAGGCGCTTGCGTTTTCGCTTGCATTCACCACTTTCAGTAAATATTTACGATGAATATAGAAATCATACCGGCTTGGTTGAAAATACAAACCCTAATTCGGATTTAAAATTCTATGAGGAGAAAATTCCAAATTCTTATTATATAGAATTTGGTGAAACAAAATATTTAGGCGCGGGAACGGATTCGCCGATAGAGGTAGAACTTATCGGTGAAGACCTTGGAATTTTTACTTTCGAAGTCGATGAAGTCTCCGGGAACGAAACAGTAACCACCACTTTTGCCAATATTCCGGTAGTAAAAGGAATGAAAGTAAGGCTTTTGGTTTCTGATTCTGTTAGTGAAATGGAAATAGACATTGGAAATGACGGGCAGGTTGATATGGTTTTTCAGCCAAGAGGTGAGATAAAAACAGAAGACTTATTTGAAATATTTATAAAAATTATAAATTCTTTGGAGATTGATAATTCTGTTAAAAATAAACTTGTTAAAAAAATAGAAAGTGCTAAGAAACAGGCAAAAAAAGATCACTATACTTCTGCAAACGCAATATTGGAAAATGTAAAACAACAGATTGAGGTCTTTAGCAGTAAAAGTATCCCAAAAAAATTACGTATCGTAAAAAGTGAAGCAGAAAAGCTTATTAAAATCGTTAATAATTTAATTAAATAATAAAATTATGAATTACAATCCAAAAAAAGTTTTATCACCTTTGATTATCCTGTTTATTGTACTGACAATATTGATTTACGTTACAAAAACTTTTAATTCACTGGGGGTATTTATTTTTGATTTTTCTTTAGCATTTATAGTAATTTTTATTATTCTTATTTGGGCTCCAAAAGATGTTTTTATTAGATGGTTAAAATTTACATTTATTTTTTTAGTGTTGTCTATCATTACTGTTGTGGTAACTCCTGAGACGGGAAGTGATTTTATTTTTCCAATTGATAAGAAAGTCGCAACTTTTAGTTTGTCAATATTATTTGTTATAATTTCTGTGATTATAGTTTTGGTGAAGAAATATCGTTCCAGATAATTATGAATCACAAGAAGAAAATTTATTGGGTACTAATTATTTCTTTTGTTTCTGTAGCAATTAGCCTAGTTTTAGGTTTACCGGAAATATTTGGCCTTTGTTCAAAAAATGATATAAGTTGTCAGCATGATTATATAGATAATTTTAATGAAATAATACAAATATCTTTTTCTTTTTCTGTTCCTCTTATTGTTATTTCTTTAATTCTTTTATTTTTAAAAGAGCAGGCCTTCAAGGTATGGTTAAAGTTTGCAGCTATTTTTTTACCGATTGCTATTGTCTTAATTTCCCTTGCCCCGATAACCCAAAGAACTCTTATAGGATTTGATAGAGAAAAAATAACATTAATTCTCGCAGCAATATTTTTTATAACAAGTTTATTTATTATCATACTTAATTTTTCAAAACAAAAAAAATAAATGTATATTTAAATGTATATTAAAATGTATATTTCTAAATTTATGGCGAGAAGAAAATTAGAAGATAAAAATACAAGAAAAATATTAAAAAGAGGGGATAGTTATACCATCGCTCTTCCGATTGATATGGTTCGCGAATTAAAATGGCGAGAAAAACAAAAAGTTAAAGTAAAAAAATCTGGTCAAAAAATTATTATTGAAGATTGGAAGAAATAAATTTTATGAAAGTTTGTTATTTTGGATTTTACAGTCCAAATTATAGTCGAAACCATATAATCAAAAAAGGTCTTCGGGAAAATGGGGTCGAGGTTATTGAGTGTAATAGTAGGGCAAAAGGTTTTAAAAAATATATTGATTTAATAATTCAATATAGTAGGATAAAAAAGGATTACGATTTTATGATTGTTGGTTTTCCTGGTTATCAGGCGGTTATTTTGGCGCGATTTTTAACAAGAAAAAAAATAGTTTTCGATGCTTTTACTTCAATATACGATTCAATAGTTTTTGATAGAAAAACCATAAATAAAAAAAGCATCAAGGCCTTTTATTATTTTTTACTTGATTGGACTTCCTGTAGATTGGCTGATAAAGTTTTATTGGATACAAATGAACATATTGATTACTTTATAAATAAATTTAAAGTTAAAAAAAATAAATTTATAAGAGTGTTAGTTGGTTCTGATGGTGATATAATTAAAGAAAATTTAAAAAATGAACATTTAGATAGAGATTATTTTTTAATTCATTTTCATGGAACCTTTATTCCTTTGCAGGGGGTTGAATATATTATAAAAGCAGCTAAACTGTTGGAAAGAGAAAATATTAAATTTAATATAATTGGAAAAGGGCAAACTTATAAAAAAATAATAAAGTTGAAAGATGATTTAAATTTAAACAATATTAATTTTATTGATAGTGTTCCTTATGAAAGATTGGGTGAATATATAGCTAAGGCTGATATTTGTTTGGGGATTTTTGGAAATACTAAAAAGGCAATAAGAGTTATTCCTAATAAGATTTATGAATATATGGTTGTAGGTAGGCCATTTGTAACAGCTAAAACTAGGGGGGTAGAAGAAATTTTAATTGACGGGGAAAATGTTTTATTTTGTAATATTGCGGACGAAAAAGATTTAGCCGATAAAATTTTGAAATTGAAAAATGATAAAGAGTTAAGAGATAAGATAGCAAAAAATGCTAATAAATTATTTAACGAAAAATTAACTCCAAAAATATTGGTTAAGAAATTAATAACAGAATTAAATATAAAATGAAGTTAGTTTATATAACAAATAATAGATTGCCAACAGAAAAAGCCCATGGCATTCAGATCGCTAAGATGTGTGAGGCTTTTGTTGGTGATGGGGTTGATTTAAAGCTTGTATATCCAAAAAGAAGAAACCCTTTTGATGGAGACTTTTTTGATTATTATAAATTAGATAAAAGCTTTGAGTTGATACAAATTTGGTCTTTTGATTTGGTTGGAATTATTCCAAGAATTGGCTTTAGGATTCAGAGTTTAACATTTGCTATTAGTTCTTATTTATATTTATTAAAAGATAAATATAAAGGAATAGTTTATTCTCGTGATCCTTTTTCTTCATTACTTTTATTGTTTAATAAAAAAATAAAAGTAGTTTTTGAAATTCATTCACTTCCCAGGGAGATAAAATTTTACCACAGATTTTTATTTTCTAGGGTCTATAAATTTGTGGCTATTAGTAATGGATTAAAAAATGATCTAATTAAACTAGATATTCCTGATTATAAAATTTTTGTAGACCCAGATGGAGTTGACTTAAAAACTTTTCAAAATATTCATAAATCAAAAGAGGAATTAAGAGATAAATTGGATTTACCACAAGATAAAAAAATTATTCTATATACAGGTCATCTTTATAGCTGGAAGGGGGCTCATACCTTAGCTAGGGCTTCAAAGCATTTACCAAGTAAATTTGTTATGGTTTTTGTTGGTGGAACAGAGGGTGACTTAAAAAAGTTTACTAGATTTATTGGAGAGAATAAATTTAAAAATGTTATTTTACTGGGCTACCAAAAACCCGAGAAAATTCCTTATTATTTAAAAGCGGCTGATATTTTAGTTTTACCAAATAGCGGTAAAGAAAAAATTTCATCTCATTACACTTCTCCAATGAAGTTATTTGAATATATGGCTTCGGGGGTTCCAATTATTGCCTCTAACCTACCCTCCATTAAAGAAGTTTTAGATAATAAAAATGCTATATTTTTTGAGTCCGATAATAGTGAAGATTTAGCGGAAAAAATACAAAAAAGCTTGAAAGATATAAATTTATTAGATAAGATAAGCAATAATGCCCTTAGAGATATTAAGGAGTATACTTGGAGAAAAAGAGCGGAGAGAATAAACAATTTTTTTAAAAATGATTAAGGAGATTTGGAAAAAATACAATAGACGTCACAATAGAATTATCGCTAAAATTGCATTAGCGATAATTATTTTTATTTTTATTTTTTTGGCAGGTTTTTATTTTATTTTTTATAAAGTAATGTCTGATGAATCTAGAGTGAGTTTTTTAAGGTCAAGACCGTTACTTGTGAAAATGTTACCTGTCATAAGGAGCGTTCGTAAAGTTAGCGATATTCAGCATTTTATATATTTTTTTCAAAAAAGTGATTTGCCAGTTTATGAGCTGGAAATTAAAGATGATAATTTTAAGAAAATGTTAGATAGTTTGCCGGAGGGTTTTACAGAAGAAATTTATACTAATAAAATTTATGTTCCAGCAAAAGCTACTTATAATAATAGAGAATATAAGGTAAAGGTTAGGTTTAGGGGAGATAATTCTATTCATTGGGAGGCGGATAAAAAATCTTATTTAATTAAATTTGATAGCGAAGATCCGCTTGAGGGGGGGGTAAGAAGACTTAGCTTTATAATTCCTGACGACAGAAAATTTGCAGTTGAACATTTTAATAATTATAGGGCTGAAAAATTAGGTTTAATGTATCCAAATAGCGATTTTGCAATATTAAAAATTAATGGTAAAGATTATGGGCCATATTTTTTAATTGAAAATTGGAGCGAGGAAATGCTTGCCAAATGGGAGGTTCCTGATGTTTCTAATTTTTATGGCGGGACAGATCCAGTTGTTTGGTTTAATAAGGTTGTATTTGACGAGATTTGGGAAAATTTAGGGATGTGGGAAAAAATGCAAAGCGATGATAAATTTAATTTTGATCATTATTCGGAGGTATATAAATTATTAGATTTAGTCAACAATGCTAGTGATGAAGAATTTAATGAATCAATTTTTTATTTAATAGACAAGGATAATTTTTTTAATTGGGTTGTTCATCAAAATTTATCTAGTAGCACTCATCAGGCCGGAGCTAATTTAAGAATGTTTTTTAATAATGCTGTTGGTAAATTTTATTTTATTCCTTGGGATGTTGATAACTTTCCAGTAATAGAAAATATTGATACTTTTTATAGTCAATTAGTTTCAAGAGTTTTATCTAATCCTGAATATACGCACGAAAGAAATAAGAGACTTTGGAATTATGTGGGAAACAAAGATAATTTAGAAGAAGATTTAAAGGAGTATGATAAAATTTATAATGATATTAAGGTGGCTATCTATAAAGATAGAACAAAAATATACACTAATAAATGGGCCGATAATTTATATGAAGATAGAAGAAGTTTTATAATAGATAATTTTAATTATTTAAGGGAGAGCTTAAAAGAGGCCAGGGTTGTTTCGGAGGTTATTATAGGTGGTAATAATCTTGTTACGTTTGATGTTAAAACAGATAATTTAAGTGTAATTATTTTAGATAATTTTGAATTTGAATTTATGAATGATGATTTTAGTTTCAATGGATATAAATTATTTTATGATATTAATAGAAATAATATTTTTGATAATAATGATAGAAAAGTTACAGAAAATTATAAGCCACTTTTATATACAAAGAGAAAAATATTGAATCAGATTGGTGAAAATTATGAATTAGAGCTTACTAGTCATAGATTTTTTTTAGTGGGCGATAGTGTGGAGAAAAAAGATTTTATCGAAAATTTAATTGATGTTAAATTTAAATTTTCTAATGCCGTTACTGGTAAAAAGGTTGATAAAGATAATATAACGGTAAGAATAGTAAATAATAATGTTTTTAAAAATTTTAATAATATTGATAATATAGATAAGTTTATTTCAGCGAATAAGTTTTTTAAGGTAAATAAAAATACCAAGGAAATTACTTTAAGTCCGGGTTTGTATAATATAGATAATAATGTTTTTGTTCCAAAAGGATACAGATTGACGATCCAGCCAGGAGCTCAGTTAGCTTTTGCCCCAGATGTCTCTTTGGTTAGTTACAGTTCTGTAGTAGCCATTGGAACAGTATTAAATCCAATAATCTTCAAAGCACAAGATAGAAATAGGCCATGGGGTAATTTCTTGATTTTAAGCAATAAAGAAGAAAATATTTTTAAGCATTGTAGTTTTGAATATGGGGGAGAGAGTTATATCAATGGGGCTTATGCTTCGGGAATGTTAGCCTTACACGATACAGGAAATATAATAATAGAAGATTCAATTTTTAGATATGCTACAGGAGACGATGCGCTAAACATTAAATGGAGTAAAGCAGAAATTAAAAATAATATTTTTGAAAAAAATGGCTTTGACGCTATTGATCTTGATTGGGGCGATAATGGAATAATTGAAGGCAATAAATTTATAGATAATGGTAACGATTCTATGGACATTGGTGGAGGGGATGATATTATAATAAAAAACAATTTAGTCTTAAATTCAGGTGATAAATGTATTAGCGTTGGTGAAAACGCTCAAAAAATGATAATCTATAATAATATATTAAAGGACTGTGTTGTTGGTGTAGCTATTAAAGATAAGTCAAATGTAAAAATAATTAATAATACAATTATAAACAATGAAACAGGTTTATCTTTATATCAGAAAAAACCTGTTTGGAGCGGGTCAAAGACAGAGGTTTATAATACAATTATTTGGGGGGGGGACACACTAGTTAGTATTGATGAAAAATCAGAAATTAAAATAGAAAACTCTAACATAATGAATGGCTATGAGGGGCAAAATAATGTTAATATAAAACCAGAATTCAACGAAGAGTTTAAACTATTAAACGAAATAATTAAAGGAGACAAAAAATACCTCAATGAATTAAATATAGAGGTAGACAGTAGTGAAATTCCTTTAGGAATATTTAATTATGATTAATTTAAAAGACAAGGTGAATGGCAAATCCAGAGAGGGTGGCTTGGGCCAAAAAAATAAAACTAAATTACATTTTCGCAGGTTTGAATTTAAATATTTAATGCCAATTCAAACTGCTGATAAAATAATCCCATCTTTATTAGAGCATATGCAATGGGATCCTTATGTAATTAATACTGGCAAGGAATATTATAATGTAAATAGTTTATATTACGATTCAGCAGGTTTTGGGTGTTATTATGAAAAAATTGCCGGGGTTAGTGCTAGGAGTAAGTTTAGATTAAGATTTTATAATAAACTAGAAGAAGATTCAAAGATATTTATAGAGATTAAAAGAAAAAGAGATAATATTATAATAAAAGACAGAATAATGGAGAATTTAGATGAAACGTTTAATATTTTAAACACTAATGAATATCCTAATTATTTAAAAAAATTAGATAAACAAAAAAAGGCTGTTTTGGAAGAATTTTTGTGGGCAAAAAACTACGCTTCATTAAAACCACAAATTATGGTTTCATATTTAAGAAAACCTTTGGTTAGTAAATATGACGATAAATTTAGAGTTACTTTTGATTATAATATAAAAACCCATAAGGCTGATTGGTTGGATAGGCCAGTTGGACCGGTAAAAGATGTTTTGATGGATAATCTAGTATTAGAATTAAAATACAACAATTTTTTACCTTTATGGTTTTATGATATTATAGAAAAATACAGATTATTTAGAGTTCCTTATTCTAAATACTGTACTTCTCTTGAAAAAATTCATACTAATTTAGTTAATTAACAAAATAGAAAATTTATGGTAGATCAATTTTTAGGATTAGGCCAAATTAATGTTTTAGATCTTAAGACTATTATTTTTAATCTTATCCTTTCTTTAATTTTGGTATTGATTATTTCATGGGTTTATAGAAGGACTCATCAGGGTCTTTCTTATTCTCAGTCTTTTAATTTTACCTTGATTATTTTAGGGCTTTTAATCACTACGGTTATGATGGTAATTGGTAGTAATTTAGCAGTAGCCTTTGGTGCCCTTGGCGCTTTTTCTTTAATAAGATTTAGAACAGCTGTTAAAGACACAAAAGATACAGCCTTTGTTTTCTTCTCTGTGGCAACGGGAATGGCAATTGGAACCGGTAATTATATGATAGCTATTTCATCTGTCGTTTTGATTTCTGTAATGATTTTGATTTTGGCTAAAATTAAATTCGGTTCTGTTAAAAGGTTTAATTATGTTTTAACTTTATCGTCAGAGAGCGAAAGGGATAATAACGATAGGATGAAAGAGGTGTTTAAAAAGTTTTTAAAAACAGACTCTTTGTTAAATGCCAATGCCAGGGAACAGGGGAAAATTTTAGATTTAACCTTCAATATTAATTTAATTAAAGATGGCGAAATTAATGAATTTATTAAAGAATTAAATAATATTGAAGGCATTAATAATGTTAATTTAATTTCAGCCAAAGACGATATAGAATATTAGAAAATGAAAATTTTATACATAACAAATCATTTGAATGGTAATGATGGATGGAGTAGATATAGTCTGGATATAATAAATAAAGTTATTAAAACTAATAATATTTTATGCTTGATCGGTAAAAAAGCACAAGCAGAAAAAAAATATGAAAAAGTGATTCCTGGAAATCCGCTTGAATACTTGGCTAATCCTATAAAATCCTTTTTGGTGGCAAGAGAAGTAAATAAATTTATAAACAATTTTTCTCCTGATATTATTCATTTCATGGCAGAGCCATATATAACAATGTTGCCATTTTTAAGGATAAAAAAAAGAATAAAGATTATATTAACAATTCATGGAACTTATGCTTATTTTCCCAATTTAATTGATAGTAAACTTAAAAAGATAATCTCTTTATATTTGTTTAAAATATCAATTTTAAAAATAGATAAAATAATCTCCGTTAGTGAGTTTACTAAAGATTATTTATTAAAAAATATTGAAAATGATAAATTTAAAAAATTTATAGAAAAAAAGATTGTAGTTATAACTAACGGTATAAATACGGATAATATTAATTTAACCAAAAGAAAAAATAAAGATAGTGGTGCTAATATAAAAAATATATTATTTGTTGGAGCAATAAAATCAAGAAAGGGAGTTTTAGAATCAGTAGAATCTTTAAGGGTGTATAGAGATGAATTTTCTGATAATTTTGTATATAATATAGTCGGTAGTTATAAGGAGGGGGACACTTATTATAAGAGGGTGATAAATAAAATAAGGGAATATAAGTTAGATAACAATATTTTTTTTAGAGGGAGAGTTAGTGATGAAGATTTAGAAAGTTATTATCAAAAATCAGACCTATTTTTAATGTTGCCAATAAATGATGGAAGAAGGTTTGAGGGATTTGGGCTTGTTTATCTGGAAGCTAATGCAAGGGGAATACCTTGCATAGGTTCAAATGATAGCGGGGCTAAAGAAGCTATATTGGACGACAAAACTGGATATACAATAAATCAAAAGGATCCATTATTGGTCGCAAAAAAAATCGATTTAATTTTAAACAAAAAAGAAATTAAACAAGGGGATTGTTTCAATTGGGCGAAAGAAAATAGTGTCAAAAATAAAGCAGGGATAATTATCGATTTATATAAAGGTTAAAAAATTTTAAAATTATTAAAATATATAAAAATTAATTTTATTAGACGTGATATGTATATTTTTCAAATAGACAGGTATTTATTAAAAAAACAGATTAAAAATTTTTCTTCATTTATTACAGGTAAGGTTTTAGATATTGGAGCTGGAAATGTTAGTAGATATGAGAAATTATTCAGTAGTAATGAATATTTAAAAATGGATGTTTTCAAGGGAGATAATATTGATTTTGTGGGAACTGCTGATAATATACCGATAAATGATTCTGAATTTGATTCAGTTGTTTGCACTCAAGTTTTTGAGCATTTAAAAAATCCTCGAAAATCGGCCAGAGAAATTTATAGAATATTAAAAAAGGGTGGTTATTGTTTGGTTACAGTTCCTCAGATAAACGAGCTTCATGAGGAGCCTAACGATTTTTTTAGATATACTAAGTATGGTATTGAATATATATTTAAAAAAGAAGGGTTCGCAGTTATTGAATATGATCAAAGGGGAGGTTTTTTTGTTTCGGGAGTGCAAATGTTTTCTAGATATTTTATAGATAGATTTAAACTTTATAATAAAAAAATATTAGGAAGGTTATTTAGTTATATTTTTAAAATTATCGGTTTTATTGCCTTGTTTCTGGATAAAATTGATAGAAGTAAGGCAAACAAAAAACATGCCCTAGGTTGGATTTTTATTTTAAAAAAGCAATAAAATGATTGTATCTATTATTTCTAATACTTTTTCTAAAAATGAGGGCGGTGCAGCAGGAATAGCTTATCAGCAAGCAGTTGAGTTACAAAAAAGAGGGCATGATGTTTTTATTTTTTCTGGTACTATGGACAAAGATTTAGGCTGGCAGGAAGAAGGCGGGATTAAGATTTATAAAATAAAAAATAAAGAGTATAGGCATATAACAAGATCTTATCTGTGTTTGTATAACTTAAGAGTTCAAAGAGAATTTAGAAGATTTTTAGATAAAGTTAAGCCTGGCGTAGTTCATTTTCATAATTTATATTATCATTTACCTTTTTCTTTAATTAAAATTGCAAAAAAATATTCTGATAAAGTTTTCTTTACTACACACGATGTAATGACCTTTTCCCCGAATAAGCTAAATCATTTTGTTAATGAAAATTATAATTTAGATAATATTAATAATATTAAATATAAGTTATCAAGACAGAAGCAAATAAAAAGAAGCGGAAAAGCCTATAATCCATTTAGAAATTTTTTTATTAAGCAGAATCTTTTTTTGATAAAGAAAATATTTAGCGTTAGCGAAGAACTAAGAAGAGCATTGGGGCAAAACACAATAAAAAATATACAAACAATAAATAACGGAATTAATATTAATGATTGGATATTTGACCGGGAGAAAGTTGAAGAAATAAAAAAACAAAAAAATTTGTTAAATAAGAAAATAATTTTATTTGCAGGTAGACTTAGCAGTCTTAAGGGTGGTGAAGTTATTGTTAGGGTGATGAAGAAGGTTACAGAAGATGTACCCAATGCAGTTTTATTTGTTTTAGGTGATAAGAATGATTACGTTAGAAACTTAGAAAAATTTATAAAGAAAGAAGGCTTGGAAAATAATATTATTTTAAATGGAGGGGTTCCAAGAACTGAGATGAAGTTTTATTATGGTTTATCTGATATTGTTGTTATTCCTTCTATTTATCTTGATCCATTTCCAACAATAAGCCTGGAAGCTATGGCATGTAAAAAGCCGGTTGTTGCCACTGTTTTTGGTGGAAGTAGGGAGGCAATTAAAGATGGGTTAAACGGTTATGTTGTTAATCCCTTAAATATTGATTTAATGTCAGAGAAAATAATTTATTTATTAAAAAACCCAGCTATAGCTGAGGAAATGGGTAAAGCTGGATTTAAGAGAGTTAAAGAAAAATTTTCTACAGAAGAATGGATTGATAAAATGTTATCCTTTTATAACTAATTCTTTTTTGAGGAAAAAGAAAGAAAAGAAAAAAGATAGATAGTAGGATATTAATTTTGATGTTATTACACCGTATATTCCCCAGAGAGGGGTTAATATTAGAAGTGTTACTATGAAGAAGATATTTGTAAAAATAGTTCTAAAATTCTGACTTTTTTTTAGTCTGTGGGCATTAAAAATTGAATCAAGATAAACTCTTGCAGGTAAGACAACAAACCCTAAAGCTATTAATTGTGTATATTTAATAGATTCAGTATATTTTGGATAAAAAGTATTAAAAATAAGTGGGGTGAAAATAAAATATAATAAAAAAACCATAAATCCTATTATCATTAAATAGGATATTTTTTTATTAAGACCACTTTTAATGTCTTTGGGGTCATTATTACTAATCTTAGGAACTATTAGTGAGTGCATATTTTTCATCAGTCCCTTGAATTGATCTGGTAGGGCTTTGGCGAAAGTATAAATAGCTAAACTAACGGGACTAATGAAATTAAATATTATTAACGAATCTAAGTAGTTGGCTGCATTGGATAGAATTCCGAGAGCGCTTAATTGTTTTCCATATTTTATCACCTCTTGTTCTTCTTTTTTGTCCTTTTCTGTCTTATTTGTATATTTATTTTTAACATAAAAAAAGATCTTAATTTGTAATAAGCTATTTATGACTAAATAAACAAAAAGAAGAATTATTAAGCTTTTTGTTAAAAATATGGTAATTACGATTGATATTGTTGATATCAAATGTGTTAATATGTTGGCTTTTATCAAGGCGTCAAATTTTCTTTGTCCAACTAAAATTGATTGGTATATGGTGAAATTATTTATAAAAACGTGAAAAACAGATATAAGCAGAAATGTTAGGGCTAAGGTTGAGTTTGATTCTATAAAAAAATAGTAACTTGATAAAATTAATCCCAGCGCAGTTCCTATAAGGCTCCATTTGATTTTTATTTTTAAAACTCTATTTATTAAATTTAAATTATTTTTTCTTGACAGTGATTGGGTGAGAGATGTTCCCATTCCTGTTAAAGAAAATAAAGAAAAAATTCCAACAAAAGATAATAGATATTTATATTGACCATAAACTTCTTTGGGAACAAAATTGGCCCATATAATCGACATCCCAAAAGCAATAAAAATATTTAGAAATTTTCCTAAGGATAAAATGCTGCCACCTTTAAATAAATACACCATATCAGTTTTAGTGTATTTTTGACTCCAGCGTAAAAGATTGTAGATTTTTATTTTTAATTTTTCGATCATTTTTTATCTCCCTCCACCACGTAAGACCGTGTTGATTGTTTTTAAAATTATACTAAAGTCCAAAATTAAAGATCTGTTTTTTACATAGAATAAATCGTATTGCATTTTTTCCATTGAGTCTTCGATTGATGCTCCATAGGGAAAATTAATTTGTGCCCAACCACTTAGGCCCGGCTTAACGATTAACCTTTGTTTGTAGAAAGGTATATGTTCTTCTAGTGTGGTTATAAATTCAGGTCGCTCTGGTCTCGGACCAATAAAGCTCATCTCTCCGCGAAAGACATTAATAAGTTGAGGTATTTCATCTATTCTGGTTTTTCGTAAAAAATTACCAAGACGAGTAATTCTTGAGTCATTTTTATTTGCCCACTGAGCACCATCTTTTTCTGCATCTTTAACCATTGTTCGTAGTTTCATTGCTAGAAACTCCTTACCGTCTTTACCAGTTCGAATTTGGGTAAAAAAGACTGGTCCCTTGCTATCAGCCCTAATTGCAATAGCAAGAATTGGAAGTATGGGGATAGAAACAATTAAGCCAATAGAAGATAAAGCTATATCCATTAATCTCTTAGAAGTTTCGTAGAGATTTTTTTTATTTTCATTTAAATTTTCTAAAAACCAAATTTCATTAATTAAATTAACTGGAATTTTACCAATTAGTTCTTCGTAGAAAGTCGGTAGGTCAAAGAAGGAAATTTTTGAGGATAAGTTTTTGTATAATTGTTTAGCCAATTTTGGGTTGTAGCGATGGTCAATAGAATTAACGATCGTTTGAATTTTTTCTTCTTTAATTATCTTTGCTAAATCAAAGTCGTTGCCATTTATTATTTTCTTCTCTCCTTTAATATCATCAGTATTTTTATTTTCATCGTTTATAATAGTTTTTACTCGGTAACCTAGTTGAGGGTTTTTATTAATATGTTCAATTACTTCCTTTATTCGATTATTAATTCCTATGATTAAAATATTATTTTCCGCGGCCTTTGATTGTAGGAGACTATTATAAACACGCCTCCAAATATAAATTAAGATTGTTGAGATAATTAAATAAAAAATTAAAACTCTTTTAGGGCTAATCCCTAGATTTGGTATTGAGTAGAAAAAAGTAAGAGCAATAATTGCATTAACGCCAATGGCTTTACCCAAAAGAGTATAAAATGGGAGAATGTTTCTTTGTTTGGTGGTGTCGTATAGGCCAAAAATATAAAAAACTACAAGCCAAATTAAAAAGACTATAGCAAATGGATTAAAGTGTCTCTCCCATAAGCCGTCTTCAAATGGCCAGCTATATCGAAGTATGAGTGTTAAATACAAAGAAAGGTAGAGCATTATTATATCTCCGCCTAGTAATAGTAACTTTTTATTTTTTTGTGTTAAATTTGTCATTTTTTTGTATAAAAAAATTAAATTCCTGAATTATACCAGAATAATACCTATCTATATTATATTATGGCTTTTTATTGAAATTTTTGCAAGATTTAATGCGTATTTAATAGTGTTCACCTAGCTCTTTGGATAATTTTTTGGATATATTTTTTTAGATTATTTTTTTCAAGGAGCCGGGTTTACTTTTTAAAATGAGGGTGATATTATTAAATTAATAAATGGCTTTACCATAAAGTCAAAGGTTTTTTATTGAACTATGATAAAAAGATTATACATTTTATTTTTACTTATATCTTTAGCACTTAGCCCGGCTAGTGTTTTTGCTATTTTTACTCCTAACGATGATTTATTTTTAAAACAGGATTATTTAAAGAAAATTAGAGCTCAAGAGGCTTGGGAATTTTCATCTGGTAGTGGTGTTGTAATTGCAGTTTTGGATGCGGGTATAGATGTTAATCACCCAGACCTAAAGAATAATATTTGGATTAATCCAGGTGAAATACCATTTGATAATATTGATAACGATAACAATGGTTATATTGATGATGCAAGGGGTTGGGATTTTGTTGATTACGATAATGATCCAAGTCCGGATTTTCATAAGGATTGTCTTATTGAGGGAAATTGTAGTGAAATTGGATTGTATCACGGAACTATTATTGCCGGCGTAGCAGCAGCCGAGGGTAATAACGATGAAGGCATAATTGGCTTGGCTTATGGCGCTAAAATTATGCCAATTAAAGTTCTAGACGATGATGGGGCGGGCAACATGCGTTCGGTTATTGAGGGGATTAATTATGCTATTAATAAAAAAGCTGACATCATAAATTTAAGTTTAGTTGGTACAGTTAGGAGTGATATATTAGATAGAATTTTAAAAAAAGCTCATGACAAAGGAATTGTAATTGTGGCAGCTAGCGGAAATGATGACGAAACCTATAGTGGTTTTGATTTAAATAAAGAACCTCTTTATCCGGTTTGTGATGGATCGGATAATATAGTTATAGGGGTTGGCGCTCTTGACGTTGGCGGGAACAAATCAAATGTTTCTAACTATGGGTCTAGTTGTATCGACGTTAGTACTATCGGTGAAAATTTTTATAGTACAATATTTTATGACAGCAATAATGAACTATTTAAAGATGCTTATAGTGGCTGGTGGTCTGGAACATCTGTTGCCACTGCTCTAGTAAGCGGAACGGCAGCGCTTATAAAATCGATTGACCCGCAAGCCACTAATGTAGAAATTGAAAATATAATAACTAACAACGTTAATCCTTTTGATAATTTAGATACTTTATATCAGGGGAAGATGGGATCGGGCAGTCTGGATGCATATTTGGCAGTTAAGTCTTTAGCCGATCAAGTTGGCACTAGACCTCAAGAGCCGGTTATAAATAAAACTTATTTAATGGCTTCGCCTGACGGTAATATGGATCCAGCGATAAGTTTTTATAATTTAACAGACGATAATTTTTATATTAAAAACATGTTGGCTTACAATAAAAATTTACGCTCAGGAATTAACTCTAGTAGTGGAGATTTAACAGGTGATGGCGTATCAGAAATTGTTACTGGGGTAGGTGTTACTGGCGGACCTCATGTTAGAGTCTTTGATCAACTAGGAAGAGTAGTTTCACAGTTTTTTGCATACGACAAAAACTTTAGAGGAGGAGTTAATGTAGCTGTTGGCCAGATTGTTGATAATCATTCATCGGAAATTGTTGCTGGAATTGGCCCAGGTGAAAAACCATACGTGAGAGTTTTTGACGTAGATGGAAATTTAATTTTTGAATTTTTAGCTTACGGGGAAAATTTTCGTGGCGGTGTAAAAGTTGCAACAGGGGATATTGATGGTGACGGAGTTGATGAAATTATAACTGGAGCGGGAAAGACTGGCGGACCGCATGTTAGAGTTTTTGATAGATTTGGAAGAGTTAAGTCACAATTTTTTGCTTATGATAAAGATTTCCGTGGCGGAGTTAATATAACTATTGGCGATGTTGACGGCGATGGTATCGATGAAATTATAACTGGAGCCGGTGCCGGAGGAGGATCTGAAATTAAAATTTTTGATATGGCCGGGGAAATTAAGAACAGTTTTTTTGCTTATGAAAATGAATTTTTAGGAGAGGTTAAAATAGCGACGGGAGACATTAATAACGATGACAAAGATGAGATTATAGTAGCTCCAGGAATTGGTGGTGGGTCAACCGTTAAAATGTTTAATGAAAGTGGAGATCTATTAGATAGTTTAAATATTTTTAATAAAGACTTCCAAGAAGGAGTTAATATTGCTATAATAGAGATAGAATAAAGATAACTTTAAATCTTTATATTTTTTATTCTTTAAATTTTTATAATTATGTCTGTTAAACAAATTTTTGAGCACAATAATATTTTGATTACCGGAGGGGCTGGTTTTATTGGTTCGCATTTATGCGAAAGTCTAGTAAGGGATAATAAAATTATTTGTATTGATAATCTTTCAACTGGATCAGAAAAAAATATTGATTTTTTACTTCGGCATCCAAACTTTGAGTTTATTAATCATGATATAACTAAGCCAATAAATTTAGAAGATTTACCAGAGTTGGAAAAATTTAAAGTACGTTGGCAGGGTATTCAAGAAATTTATCATTTAGCATGTCCAGCTTCGCCAAGTAAATTTGATGATCTTGGTATTGATGTGTTGCTGTCTAGTTCTGAGGGAACAAGAGCAACTCTTGATATGGCGGTTCAATATAATGCTAAATATATGTATTTATCAAGTAGCGTTGTTTACGGCCATGCGGTTTCGGGGACAGAAATTAAAGAAGATTATATTGGTAAGGTTGATCAATTAGGATCAAAAAATTGTTACATCGAAGGAAAAAGATTTGCAGAAAGTTTGATTGATAACTATCGAAGGAAACATAATCTTGATACTAAAATAATTAGAGCTTTTACTACTTATGGACCAAGGATGGGGCTAGACGATGGAAGACTTATCTCTACCTTTGTTTCTTGGGCTATGGACAATAAAGACTTAGTAATAAAAGGGGATCAAAACGCAAGAAATTCTTTTTGTTATATTGATGATTTAATAGAAGGAATGCTTCGTGCAATGGGCTCAGCAGATAATAATCCTATTAACATAGGAAACCCAGAGGACCTTCCAATTATTGAGGTAGCTAAAAAAGTTCTTAGCAGTACTGACTCTAAATCACAAATTGTGTTTGAGGAGAGGGGAAAGGGAGAACAGATTTCTCATATACCGAGTATAGATTATGCAAAAGAAAACTTAGGATGGGAGCCAATTGTTTTAATTGACACTGGGCTTAAGAAAACTATGGATTACCTAAAGGCAAGTAGATCACTTCTTGGTTTTAGTGATGGGGGCGTAAGAAAGCTTTAAAAAGGGTTGTTGACGATAATTAATAGATCCTAAATATTTATGAAAAATATTTTTATAGTAATACCGGCATATAACGAAGAAAAAAATATTGGTAGTGTAATAGATGGTATTAAAAATAAATTAGCAGAGGTTAGTGTTGTTGTTGTTGATGATAATTCTTTGGACAATACTTTTAATGAAGTTAAAAAGCGAAATGTCTTTGTTTTAAAACATATTGTTAATAGGGGGCAGGGCGCGGCCCTTCAAACAGGAAATGATTTTGCGCTTAGTAAAGGTGCGGATATAATTGTTCACTTTGATGGTGATGGACAGCATAGAGTAGAGGATATTAATAAATTAATTCAACCGATTATAGAAAAGGAGGCCCAAATAGTTTTAGGCTCTAGATTTTTAGAGGATAAAAGCGATATACCATTAACAAAGAAATTTTTAATCTTAAAGCCAGCTTTATTGGTAAACTATTTTTTTACGGGCATTAAATTGTCTGATGCTCATAATGGCTTGCGAGCATTATCGGCTGAAGTCGCAAAAAAAATTAAAATTACTCAAGATAAAATGGCTCATAATACAGAAATAATTTCTGAAATTAAAAGAAATAAATTAAAGTATAAAGAAGTCCCAGTTGAAGTTATTTATAATGAGTATGGCCAAGGATTTTTTGATGGTTTAAAAATACTTAAAGATTTAATAATTAAAAAAATATTGTAATGCTTATCCAAATTCTTATAATTTTATTTTCTTTATTTGCATTAAATAGGATTAGGTCTAAATTCAAAAATAAAGAAATCTCTAACAAAGAGTTTTTTCTATGGATGGTTTTTTGGCTCCTGGTTATCGGGGCAACTATTTGGTTTAAGCAAACTGATATTATTGCTAGTTTTTTTGGAGTAGAGAAGGGGGCTGATTTAGCGATTTATATTTCTATAATTACTTTATTTTATTTAATTTTTAAGATAATTGTAAAATTGGATAAAATAGAAAAAGATATAACTAAGCTAGTGCGAGGGGTGGCGATAGACGAACAAAAACCTGCCCGCAATGCTTCCGATAGCGATGCAAGCGGGAAAGAAAAGGAGAATTAATTTTATGAAGATTGCAGAAATAATTTGCGCTTTTCCTCCATATAAAGGTGGTATGGGAAGAGTAGCGTTAGACAACTTTAAAATATTAAAAGAGGGGGGTAATGAAATTATTGTTTTTACTCCTTCTTATAGTATAAAGAGAGGATTTAGCGGGGGGAAATCATCTATTAAAAGATTATTTCCTCTTTTTAGATATGGTAATGCTGCGGTATTGCCACAACTTTTTTTTAAATTAAAAGGGTTTGACATTGTTCATTTGCATTATCCGTTTTTTGGATCAGCAGAAATTGTCTGGTTTTTAAAGAAGTTTTCTAAAAGAAAATTTAAATTAATAATAACCTATCATATGGAGGCTTCAGGTGAAGGTTTTATAGATTTAATTTTTGATTTTTATAGAAAATATATAATGCCAAGAATTATGGATTCTGCCGATAAGATTATCATCTCTTCTAAAGACTATGCATTAAATTCTGAGATTAGGGAAATCTTAAAGGAAAATCCAGAAAAATTTGTAGAGATTCCTTTTGGTGTTAATTTAGAAAGATTTAAGCCTAGGGAAAAGAGCCAGGCCTTGATAGAAAAATATCATCTCGGCACTGAAGAAAAAACGATTCTTTTTGTTGGCGGATTAGATAAGGCGCATTACTTTAAAGGTATTCCCAAATTAATTAAAGCTTTTCATAACTTTTTAATGGAGACCAGAATGCCGACTCAGCTTGTTATTGTTGGTAATGGATCGGAAAAATTTAATTATGAGCAGGTGGCCTTTGATTATGGTCTTAGGGATAAAGTTATCTTTGCTGATTCTGTGTCTGATGAGGAGTTGCCTTATGTTTATAATTTAGCAGATTTATTTGTTTTACCTTCTATTAATAAGGGGGAGGCTTTTGGCATAGTTTTGCTTGAAGCTTTTGCAAGTGGTGTCCCAGCCATTGCCTCTGATTTACCAGGAGTGAGAAGTGTTGTGCGGGAGGGATTTAGTGGTTATTTGGTTTCGCCTGGTAATTCTGATGCTTTAGCACAACAAATGAAAGATGTTTTAAAAGATGAAGATACATTAAAGAAAGTAGGTAGAAGTGCCAGGAAAATTGTTGAGGAGTATTATGATGAGGAAAGGTTAAAAGAAAAATTTATTAATATATTTAAAGATATTTAGAATGATCTTGCAACAAACCCAGAAAACATCCCAATATTTCCGAAAAATTTTACATTGGATATTTATTGTTTTATGGATGGGGATTATTTTTTATTTCTCCAATCAACCAGATTTAAAGTCTAGCTTGCCTAATGATTGGGATTTTATTTTTAGAAAAATAGCCCATATTAGTGAGTTTGCTGTTTTAAATTTTTTGCTTATCAAAACCTTTTCTCACTATAAAATTTCTTTTAAAAATATTTTAATTATTTCTTTTTCCATGTCTTTTTTATATGCAGTATTGGATGAATATCATCAAAATTTTGTTTTAGGCAGGCATGGGAGTGTTAAAGATATTTTAATTGATAGTCTTGGTATTATGATTGTAACTATTTTTTATCCCCGTAAAAATACGAGGATAAACCTAAGGCCAAGGTAAATATATGAAAATTTGTTTAATAAACAATTTATACTATCCATTTACCAGAGGCGGAGCTGAACAGGTGGTAAAAAATATTGCCGAAGGTTTTAAGGCTGACGGTCAAGATGTTTTTATTATATCTTCAAGGCCTTTATTTAGAAGAGTGGATAAAAAGATCAATGGAATTAAAACTGTTCGTTTTTTTCCTTGGAATATTTTTTGGGTCGGAAACATAAATAGGTATCAGGCATTTTTTCGATTAGTTTGGCATTTTTTCGATGTTTTTAATTTTTATAGTTTTTTGAAAGTTAGAGCTATTCTTAAGAAAGAAAAGCCAGATCTTGTTATAACTCACAATCTTAAGGGGATTGGCTATTTAGTTCCACTAGCCGTTAAAAGCTTGGGGATAAAATATTTTCATACAATTCACGATGTTCAGTTAGTAAATCCTAGCGGTCTTATTATTGCTGGCAAGGAAGATAGTTGGGATAATAAATGTATTTTAACTAAGATTTATCAAAAGATAAATAAAATATTATTTTCTTACCCTCAAGTTTTAATATCCCCATCAAAGTGGTTAATGGATTTTTATTGTGATAAGGGATTTTTTAAAAAAGCTCGAAAAAGCATTATTCCTAATCCAGCCCCTAATATAAAATCACCAACTGCCAGCTACCAACTGCCAGCTACTAATAAATTATTATATATCGGCCAGCTGGAGAATCATAAAGGGATTTTATTTTTAATAGAAGCTCTTAGTGAGTTAGGGGAAGATTATGAGCTCTTAATCGCGGGATCTGGTAATAAGGAAAGTATTATTAAGGAGCAGGTGAAGAAAAATGATAAAATAAAATTTTTAGGAAAAATAGAAAATAAAGAGGTTCTAGATTTATATAATAAGGTTAGTTTAACGATAGTCCCGTCTCTTTGTTATGAGAATTCGCCCATGGTTATTTATGAGAGCTTGGCTGCGGGTACGCCGGTCTTAGCTTCTAATATTGGTGGGGTAGGAGAGCTTATTGTAGAAGGAGAGAATGGCTATACTTTTACTCCAGGCAATAAGAAGGATTTTTTAGAAAAAATAAAAATATTTTTAAGAAGTAGAGAAAAGTTACCACAGATGAAAAGAAAAGCTTTTGATTCTATTTCCAGACATACAGTAGAAAATTATTTAAGAAAAATAAAAGACCATCTCTAAAACCTGTCATTAGGTTTAATCAACGAGATGGTTTTTTTAATCAAGAAAGTTCGGGGCTTTTAATTTTTTTCTTTTGATTATTTTTTTTGACTTAGAAATTGCTCTTAGAAGGTTGGGAAATTTTTTAATTTTTATTATTTCGTCATCTTTTTTTCTTACTACTACCTCTTCTTGTCTTTTTGAAAATTTAAGATATACATTATTCCTCGGGTCTTTGAATACGCCGAGCCACCAAGAGTTGTCCGGTCTTTTCATTTTCCCTCCTTCGCAATTTTTAATTTAGATTATATTTAAATATTATATTTGTACCATTGTCTATTAGTTTAAAAGAATCAGCAGAAGTTTTTGCTTTATTAGTAATTTCTCTAAATCTCCACCAATAGCTATTCATTACAAAATAAGCTTGATTAACTCCTAAGTTAGTCATAGCTTCCTCAATATACTCTCTCCTTGGCTCTGTATCAACCATCTTTAAATAATAAGAGTAAAGAGGTGAGCTTGTCGGAATTGGGTAGTAAAATTGAGATCCATAATATTTTTTGAAACTATATTCTTTAAGAGCGGCAGCAGAAACTTGTTGATTTGCTAGAACTATAAAATTCTTATTTCCAGCATCTTGATCTATCCATTTTACGGTTTCAATATCAGCTTGAGACATATTAAAGAAATTACTTGTTTCGTATTCATCACTTCTGGGGTAGCTTAAATATAGTGATGATGTTATTAATCCAGAAATAAAGATGATAAAAAGAATCCGTATTATTTCTTTTTGTTTGGATAATTTTTTTAGAAAAATCATTAGCCCATAAAAAATTATAGGGTAGAGAAAATAAAAAGATATTTCTAAAATTCTATTTGCATAATCTCCTTGTTCGTAACTTATTAAAAAATTTATAGAAATTACAAATTTTAATATTAAATAGTTAATAAAAAGAACTAAAAAGGATAGAAAATATGGAAAAAGAAATTTATTTTTTTCATAAACTAAAAGCATTATGGCAATAGATATAAAAAATATTATTGCATAAAAATTAGCTTTATAAAAATAAATAAAGTCGAAAATAAGATTGAAGTTATTAACAAAATAAAGCTGTGAATCATAGATAGATTTTAGTAGCACTTCTTTTTGTGGAAAGGTTAAGCTGACTTGAAGATTATTTATTCTAGAATTAATAAAAAATATTAAAGGTATAAAAAATAAACTTAGACTAAAAAATAAAGGGAATAATATTTTTTTGCTCGAGTCAGATTTAATTTTATAAATTAGAACAAAACCTAAGAATATAATAATAGGAATTCCAGCTAAGGGATGAATAGCGAGCGTTGCAAGGGCTAAAAAAATAATTGGTAATAAGAAATTTTCACCAAGCAAAACGGGTAGCGATGAAAAAATTATTAAAAGTATAAATAAGTTAGCTAGGGCTTGCGGGGTTGTTGTTATAAATGAAGAAATAGGGAATATTAAAAAGGCCAATGAAAAGAAGGCTAAATGTTCTTTGTACGAGGATTCTTTCAAAGAATTGTAAATCGTCAGTGGTAGAAGAATAGAAAATAAAAGAACAACTAAAAACTTGTCTATTAGTGCATAGCTAATAAGAAGGATTTTAGATAATATTACTACTAATGAATATTGTCCTAGGTAGTACAGTGGCTTAGGGGTAATGATGCCGGTGTCAACAATAACCTTTTCAGTGGCTTGATGAATAAATTGATCAAATCCAAAGCCGATTTTATAGGTTATAAGGGCGATGCCGGAGCTAAGTAAAAAATGGGCAATTATTAGAGGAAAATATCTTTTTTTATTGGAAGAAAAAATTATTAAAATTAAGGTATAGGTAGCAAAAAAATAAAAAAGAAGAAATTCCGATGGTATGACTTTCCAGGGTGAACGAATGGCATCGGTAGTTTGAAAAATAAAAAGATATTTAATTAAAACAAAATAAAGAGCGGTATAAACGATAACAAGCAATTTTTTTATATTTGTGGAAATTTTTTCTGGAAAATAAAAATATTCCTTTATATTTTCAAGATTAAAAAAATCTTTTTTTACTATTTTTATTTTTGGTAAAATTGTAATAAAAAGGGTGACAAAAATAATAACAGTAAATATAGCTAAGTCATTTAATTGATAGAAATAATAAACAATCGCTCCAACAAAAGAAATTAATGATAAGGAGGCGCTAAAGGCTAGAGTATTGCTTAGCCGGGGTTCGAATTTTTGAGACAATTTATTGGTGATGGAAAATAGATAAAAGAAGCCAGCCAAAGAACCTAAAAATACATTTTTTATTGAGTAAGCGTTTAAAATGATTATAAATATTGATAAAAAAGACATAGTTGTTGTTTATAAGCGACGTAGAGTGAGAGTAATATGAAAATTTATTTTCAGATTACCGAGCCGAGGAGTTTATATTATTCAGAGATGTAGGCGATCGTTGTGCGAGAGAAATAATAAAAATTTATTTTTATATTTCCGATCCGAGGAGTTTATATAGCTTGATTTTTTATCAGTCTTGCTATATGGAGTAACTTTGTTACAATGTAAATATGTTAAAAAATATTAAAAAAGAAAAAAAAATACTCTCTTTATATATTTTGGCAGGAATTTTCTTCTTTGTCTATTCTTTTTTGTCATTTGGAGTTTATGGTGAGTCAATACGTCTTAATTCACCAGACGAAACAGCTAATTATTTTTTTGCCAAAAAATTTGCTCAAACCGGAGAGCCTTTCTATATCGAAGATCAAAACTTAAGGGCAGATGATGTTATTCATCCTCGATCAACAAAATCAATTGATGGTAAGGTTGTGCCAACGAGCTTTCTTGGAATGATTATTTTTTATGGTTTTATAGCTAAAATTTTAGGGGCTTGGATTATTCCTTTTTTAACCCCATTAATGGCCGTTATTGGAGTTTTATTTTTTTATTTATTTTTAAAAAATATATTTGAAGAAAAGGTTGCTTACTTGTCATCAATTTTATTATTCCTTCTTCCAGCCTATTGGTATTATAGTGCTAAGGCCATGTACCACAATATACCTTTCTTAGTTTTACTTATTGTCGGTTTTTATTTTTTATCTTTGCAGTTAAAAGATAAAAAGAAAGATAAGTATATATTTTTTTCTGGGTTATTTATGGGACTAGCTCTTACCTTTAGATTATCAGAAATTATTTGGATATTTTTAGTTTTGCTTATTATTGGTTTTTATTACTTTAATAAAATAAAAACAAAAAAGATTTTACTTTTTGGGATAGGTCTTCTGTTGCCACTTGGATTAATGTTTTTTTATAACAGTGTTTTGTATAGCAGTCCTTTTTCTAGTGGTTATGCTAATCAAAATAATCAGGATCAAGATAAGTGTATTTTTCTTAGTATTTATAATTTAATTTTACCGTTTGGCTTTAATCTCAAGGCCTTGGTTAAAAATTTTCTTAATTATTTCTTATTTATCTTTTGGTTTTTTTCTATTCCAGCAATTTTCGGCTTTTTTATGGCCCTAAAAGATAAGGCCACTAAAAGAAAAAAGGTCTATTTAGCTTCTTATTTTATATTAGCGTTTTGGTTGCTTATTTATTATGGTTCTTGGCAGATTAAGGATAATATAAGTTTTAGCTCAGTAACGATCGGAAACTCCTATGTTCGTTATTGGTTGCCGATGTATGTTTTTGCATTACCTTTTATTTCCATTTTAATTTTAAAATTAGTAAAGGTTAGTGTTTTAAAAAAGAAAATAATTTATTTTTTTATTGCTTTTTTTGCGCTTGTTTCTTTTAACATAGTTTTTGTAAAAGGTGAAGAAAGTATTTTAAGGGTTAGAGATAATATTTTGAATTATAAAAAAGAGGCCCAGGAAATTTATAATATTACCGAAGAAGATTCGATTATAATTTCACGTTACGAAGATAAGATTTTTTTTCCAGATCGAAAGGTGGTATTTTTTAATCCAAATAACTATGGAGCTTTTGAAGGGTTAGTTAAAATTATAGACGAAAACAGAATCTATTTTTATGATAAGTTTATACCTCAAAAAGATCTTGATTATATAAATAATAAAAAGATTAATCACTTAGGCATCGAAGTTGTAAAACTGACACCCTATCTTTATGAAGTAGTTAAGAAGTAGAACCATATGATTAATTTAGGAAAAAAAGAAAAGATAATCAGAGTAGTTTTTATACTAATCCCTTTTTTGGCTTTAGGTTGGTTGATTCAGAAAAATTTTGTATTTTCTGGGGTGATGGAGGCAACTTATAATTTTGATAAAAATAACGCTTTCATCTCTATTTTAAAACCGGCTGGAAGAGCTCTTGGGGTTGAAAAAAATAATAATGGAGATTATACCCAAAGGGTAATAATTGATCCAGTTTACTTTGATTTATATATGCCTACAAAATTTAAGAAGGCTTATTTTATGTTTGTTTTTAAAAATTCTGGTGAAAGAGGTATAAAAGTTGGTCCTCAGGTTTTTGGCTCCGGTTGGAACTACCATCTTGAAGATTTAAATTGTGACAAAAAGATTGGTGATTGGTGTGTTGGAGAAATAAGTTTTGATTTAGAAAAAACTTATAAAAAAGATAAAAAAGTTAATTTTATAATTTCTTCACCAGGACTTGATGTTAGTGGAGAGGAGATAGAGCTAACTCAAATTAAGGTAATTTTGTCTAAATAATATGATATTCAAAAAAGAAAGTTTAAATAAATTTATTTTGCATATTATTAGTGATTTCTTTTATGTTTCATTGACGACTTTTTTAGTTTTCTCTGTTATTGAATTGGTTGAACCACGTTTTGTTAGCGCTTTTATTAATTTTAATGCACTCTTGACGTTAGTCGTTATAACAGGCATAATTACAATAATGAAAAAAGATTAATATGATTGAAGGAGTAGTAGTAAAAAAGTTAAATAAGTATGAAGATGGGAGGGGATGGTTAGCTGAAGTATATAGACACGATGAAGTCGATTATTTTCCAGCCATGTCTTATATTAGCGAGACAAAACCGGGAGTAGTTCGTGGTCCACACGAGCATGTATCTCAATCGGATTTTTTTATTTTTCCTGGTCCTGGGACCTTTGAGGTATATCTATGGGATAATCGTAAAGACTCCTATACTTATGGGTGGCATTTTAAATTTAGAGCAGGAGAGAATAACCCAGGAATTGTAATTGTACCGCCTGGAGTTGTTCATGGTTATAAATGTATTTCAGATAAACCAGCTTTATCTATTAATATGCCAGACAAGCTCTACAAGGGGGTTAAAAAAGCCGATGAAGAAATTGATGAAATTCGCTGGGAAGAACAAGAAGATTCTCCATTTAAAATAAATTAAATTTTATGGACTGTATTTTTTGTAAAATTATTTCTGGGGAAATTCCAAGCTATAAGATTTACGAAGACGAAAAATCTTTAGCTTTTTTAGATATTGGTCCAGTTAGCCATGGACATGCATTGATAGTACCTAAAAAACATTATACTAATTTTGAAGAAATATCCGAAGAGGATTTATGCCATGTGATTATGACGGTTAAAAAAATTGGGAAAGCCATAAAAGAGAGTCTTAGTATTGAAGGTTATAACGTTACGGTTAATAACGATCCTATTGCTGGTCAAATAGTTCCTCATCTTCATTTTCATATTATTCCACGCGTAGAGGGCGATGGTTTAAAATTATGGGCAGGAGGAGAATATAAGGAGGGTGAAGCTTTGACAGTCGCAGAAAAAATTAAAAAACAATTAATATAAATTATGGCAAGAATTTTGTATGGAGTTTCTGGCCAGGGATTTGGTCATTCTTCAAGGGCCAGGGAAATTTTAACTCACCTTGAAAAAGGGGGGCATGATGTTAAGGTTATTTCTTATGGTGCAGGTTATAAAAATTTAAAAGAAGATTTCGACGTTAAAGAGGTAAATGGGTTAAAGCTTATTTATGAAAATAACACGGTAAATTATGTTAAGACATTTGTTGATGGCTTTTTAAAAGCACCTAAAACCCTAAGGAGTGTTAATAAAACAATAAGTCTGACTAGTAAATTTAAACCACATGTGGTTTTTTCTGATTTTGAGCCAATTTCATCGGCCGTGTCTAATATAAAAAGGTTGCCATTAATTTCTATTGATAATCAACATAGAATAACTAATACAAAAATTGATTATCCAGAAAAATATGAAAAATCTGCTATAACTACTAAGGCTATTATTAAGGCAATGATTTTAAATGCTAAGGCATATTTAGTTGCAGATTTTGTTCAATCAAAACCAAAAAATAAAAAAACTTTTTTATTTCCCCCAATTTTAAGAAAAGAAATATTAGAAGCAAAATCACAAGATGGTGATTACGTGTTAGTTTATCTTACTTCGGTTTATAAAGATATTATTGAAAATTTAAAAGGAATTAATAAAAAATTTATTATTTACGGATTGGGTAAGGATAAAAAAATTGATAAAAACATTATTTTAAAAAAATCAAGCAGAGAAGGTTTTACCAGGGATTTGGCTGGTAGCGGTGGGGTTATAGCTAATGCCGGACTTACTCTTATGACTGAAGCTCTTTACTTAGGTAAGCCATATTTAGCCGTTCCAGTTAAGGCTCAGTTTGAACAAGTTTTGAATGCTTATAACTTAGAAAAAGAAGGTTATGGAAAATACTGGGACGAGTTAAACAGAGAAAGGGTAGAGTCATTTTTATTTAACGAAGATCGATATAAAAATAATTTAAAAAAATATAAAAAAGAAGACAACTCTAAGATTTTGAATAAGATAGATGAACTTTTAGAGATTTATTAATTTATGAAAATATTAATTACAGGAGGAGCCGGTTTTATTGGCTCTAATTTTATACATTATTGGTTAAAAGAATATCCAGAGGATAAGATTACTAATCTGGATCTTTTGACTTATGCTGGAAATCTAGAAAATTTAAAAGAAATTGAAAATAATCAAAATTATAAATTTGTTAAGGGTAATATTTGTGATAAGGGTTTAGTTAATGAGCTGGCTAAAGATATTGATTTAATAGTTCATTTTGCAGCTGAGAGTCATGTTGATCGATCGGTTATGAGTAGTAAGGATTTTATTAAAACGAATGTAGAAGGAACAATGAATTTATTAGATGCTGCAAAAAACAATGGTGGAACTAGATTTCACCATGTTTCAACAGATGAGGTTTATGGTCACCTGGGGCCGAATGATGATCCTTTTCATGAAAACACTTCTTATTCTCCAAGAAGCCCATATAGTGCTTCTAAGGCTGCTTCAGATCATTTGGTTAGAGCTTATTATTATACTCATAAATTGCCAATAACTATATCGAATTGTTCAAATAACTATGGGCCATACCAGCACCCAGAAAAATTAATCCCACTTTTTGTAACTAATTTAATAGAAGGGAAAAAGGTTCCAGTTTATGGAGAAGGTAAGAATATAAGAGATTGGATTCATGTTAATGACCATAATGAGGGTGTCGATATGATTATAAAAAAGGGTAGGATAGGAGAAACTTATTGCCTAGGAGGAGATAGTGAGATGACTAATATAGATATAACTAAAAAAATATTAAAGCTAATGAGTTTTAATGACGACATGATAAAATATGTTGAAGATAGAAAGGGGCACGATCTTCGTTATGCTATTGATTTTTCTAAGGCTAAAGAAGAACTTGATTGGCAACCAAAAATAAGTTTTGAAGAGGGTCTTAAGGAGACTATAGATTGGTATAAAAATAATAAAGTTTGGTGGAGCCGTATTAAGAGTGGTGAGTATCAAGATTATTATAAAGAGCAATATGGAAAGTAGAAAAGTTTTAGTTAGCTTAACTACACTAAGGGATAATCCAAAATCTAATTGGAAAAATAAAATAGAAGAAATAAAAAAGTACAATCTTAAAGAGATTGCTTTGTTTTTGACTGGCCTTGATAAAAAAGGAAGAGAAGAATTATACTTAGCCCTTAAAGATACTTCCGTAAAAAGCCTTCCGCATGTTCATCTTAGAAATGATATGGAAATTCATGAGCTTGATTATTTGGTGGATACTTATAATGTTCAGGCAATGAATTTACATCCGCTAGAACAATATCCAATGATTTATGATTATTCTAAATACAATTCGATTATTTATTTAGAAAACACAGAAGTAATTCCAGGAGAAAAAGATATAGAAAAATTTGGTGGAATGTGTATTGATTTTACCCATTGGGAAAGTGCTAAAATGAATAATTATCATACATATAATAATTATGAGAATAAACTTAGAAAGATTAAAGTGGGATGCTCGCATGTTTCAGTTATAAATGACAAGGTAGATCCTTATAGTGATCCAAAATATCCAGATTGGATCGGCCATGATCATCATTTATTAGAGAAATTAAGCGAGGTAGATTATTTAAAAAATTATATTAATTATTTACCAGAGTTAATTAGTATAGAATTAGAAAATTCTATTGAAGAGCAATTAGAAGTAAAAAAATATATTGAAAAAAACATTCTATGAAAAAAGTTTTAATTATTGGTGTAAAAGGAAATTTAGGAATACAGCTTCAAAAAATTTTTGAAGAAAGTTTTGAAGTGGTTGCCTGGGATAAAGAGGAGTTAGATATTACAGATGAAGGAGAAGTTAATAAAAAAGTTAAAAAACTTAAGCCGAATATAATTATAAATTCAGCAGCTTATAACGCAGTAGATAAATGTGAAGAAGATGATCAGGAATTTGAGTTAGCTAAAAAGATAAATGGACTTGGTCCAAAGTATTTAGCTAAAATTAGTCAGGAAATTAAAGCAACTTTAGTGCACTATTCATCTGATTATGTTTTTGATGGTAATAAAAAAGAAGGTTATAGTGAAGACGATGAAACAAGCCCAATTAATAATTATGGCCGATCAAAGTTATTAGGCGAAGAATTAGTACAGGAAGTTGGAAAAAACGGGAATTTAAATTATTATATAATTAGAACATCAAAATTATTTGGTAAGCCGGGATTGAGTGAAGTAGCTAAAAAAAGTTTTTTTGATGTTATGATAGGGCTTAGTAAGGGTAGGGATGAATTAAAAATTGTTGATGAAGAAGTAAGCTTATTTACTTATACAGTCGACCTGGCTAAAGCAACAAAGAAGTTAATTGAAGATAAAAAAGAGAGAGGAATTTATCATGTTGCGAATTCTGAAAGTTGTACTTGGTATGAGTCAGCCAAGTATTTATTTGAAATTATTAAAAGAGATGTTAAAATAATTCCAGTAGATGGAGATGAATTTCCTAGGCCAGCTAAGAGGCCAAAATATTCAGTTTTATTAAATACAAAGCTAAAACCAATTCGAAGTTGGAAAGAGGCTTTAAAAGATTATTTAAATATATGAGAGGAATAATTTTATCTGGAGGAAGTGCAACTAGGCTTAGACCCTGTACAAAAATAACCAGCAAACAACTTTTGCCGGTTTATAATAAGCCAATGATTTATTATCCTTTAAACACTTTGATCAAAGCTGGTATTAAAGATATTCTGATTATCGTTGCCCCAGAAAGAGCTGGTGATTATTTAAATTTACTTGGTTCTGGAAGTCAATTTGGCGTAAAGTTTACCTATGAAATTCAAGATTCACCAAAAGGGCTAGCCGAGGCTTTTATTATTGGTGAAAAATTTATTGATGGTGAACCGGTAACAATGATATTGGGAGATAATATTTTTGAGGATGATTTTTCTGATGACATCAGGGGATTTAAAACTGGAGCTAAAGTTTTTGCTAAAAAAGTTTCTGACCCGGAAAGGTTTGGGGTGGTAAAATTTAATGATCAAATGAAAGCAGAAAAAATTATTGAAAAACCAAAAGAGTGGATGAGTGATCATGCGGTAACCGGTCTTTATGTTTATGACTCTAGAGTTATAGAGGCGGCCAAAGAAGTTAAGCCAAGTGAAAGAGGTGAGCTTGAGATTACAGATCTTCATAATTGGTACCTTAATAAAGGTGAACTTGAAGTGGCAATGGTTAATGGTGAGTGGCTTGATGCAGGAACTTTTGACAGCCTTTTAAAAGCTCAAATTTTAGCTAAAGAAAAACTTCAAGATAAATTAATTATTTAATTATGCCTAAATTAGTTATAGGTTTTATAACTTATGGAGAAGTGACGGCAAAGTATTTGCCGTATTTTTTAGATAGTCTCAAAAATCAAACCTATAAAGATTTTGATATATTGGTAATTGATAACACAGACGAAGAAGAAAATGATAATAGAGCTTATATTAAAAAGAATTATTCAGAAATTGAATTTAAATGGGATGGAGGTAATATAGGATTTTCAAGAGCTTACAATAAAATGATTAAAAAGGCTATTAACCGAGGTGCTAGCCTTTTTTTAATGTTAAACCCAGATATGATTTTAGAAGAAAATGCAATTGAGAAACTGGTTAAAGAAATAGATGAAGATGGTGAGTTGTCTTCTGTTGCACCAAAGATTTTACAGTGGGATTTTAAAAATAAAGAAAAAACAAACAGAATCGATAGCTTGGGGATAGCCCTTAAACCAGGATTGCGATTTGTAGATATTGGCCAGGGTAAAATTGACAAAGGACAGTGTGAAAAAATTAAGATACTTGGGCCATCGGGGGCGGCCGGTATGTTTCGTTTGAGTGCTTTACAAAAAGTTGCAGAGAAGAGTGACAGATATTTTGAGGAAATGATGTTTATGTATAAAGAGGATTGTGATTTAGTCTATAGGTTATATTTAAATGGTTTTAAATCTAGGTGTATTTGTGATGCTGTTATTTATCATGATCGATCAGCAGCAGCAAGTGGAGAGGGTATTTTAAAAATTATAAAAGATAGAAAGACAAAGAGTGATAACGTAAGGGCCTGGTCATTTTTAAATCAACAGATAATTTTTTGTAAGTATTGGGGGTTGCAGAATTTTCAAAATAAGTTAAATATAATTTATAGTGAGATTAAAATTTTCTGTTATATTATATTAAGGGAAAGATTTTTATTGAAGGAGGTATTTAATCTCTTTCTCATAAGAAAAAAAATAAAACCATACAAATTTAATTAACATGGATTTATCAGTAGTAATAGTTTCTTGGAATGTTAAGAAACTACTTAAAGAAAATTTAAAGGCAATTTATGAAAATACTCAAAATATAGATTTTGAGGTTTTTGTTGTAGATAATAATTCAAAAGATGAAACGGTAGAAATGGTTAAAGAAAAATTTCCAAAAGTAAAGTTAATTGAAAATAATAAAAATCTAGGATTCGCTAAAGGTAATAATCAGGCTATAAAAAAATCTTCGGGTAGATATGTTTTATTATTAAATCCTGATATGCAAGTTTTATCAAAAACATTTGAGGAAATGGTTAAGTGGATGGATAATAATAAAAAGGCTGGGGTAGCTGGTTGCCACTTAATTAAGGATAATTATGAAACAGTTCCGCATGTTAGGCGGTTTCCAAAACTATTTGATCAATTAATGATTATTTTAAAAGTGCCACATGTTTTTCCGCAGATATTAAATAAATATTTAATAAAAGATTTTGATTATTCTAAGGAAGTAATAGTTGACTCTGTTCGAGGCGCTTTTTTTATGATTAGGCGCGAGGTAATTGAAAGTGTTGGCTTGCTTGATGAGAGATATTTTGTTTGGTTTGAAGAGGTTGATTATTGTAGAAAAGTTCAAAATAGCCACTGGGATGTTGTATATACTCCAGAAGTAAAATGTATTGATCATGTAGGTCAAAGTTTTTCTCAAGTTAAAACAGGGAAGGTGCAAAAATATTTTAGAAATTCAATGTTGGAGTATTTTAAAAAATGGCACCCATCTTGGCAATATTGGATATTGAAAATTGCTTGGCCGATTGGTTTATTAATTTCAAAAGTTAAAAAATAATATTAAATAAAAAAGTTCGACGTAAGTCGAACTTTTGCTTTGTACTTAAAAATTTTTTAGTGAACCTTACTTCCTGGTTTAACTTCTTGTTCTGGTTGTAGTAACACCATTACATCGTTATCGTCTGTTGCTAAAATCATTCCTTGGCTCTCAAGGCCACGCATTTTTCTTGGCTCCAAATTTATTATTAAAGGCATTTGTTTGCCAATTAATATATCTATATCATCAAAGTATTCTGCAATACCGGCTATTACTTGTCGTTCCTCGGATCCAATGTCGAAAATTAATTTTACTAGCTTATCGGTTTCTGGAACCTTCTCGGCAGAAATTATTTTGCCTATTCTAATATCTAGTTTTTGAAAATCATCAAATGTTATCATATTTATCTATTTTTATCACGATCTTTGCCAAAAATATCAAAAGAAGATTTTCCGAATTGTTTTTTGGTAATTAACATGTCTGGATAAGTTAAAGCGTCTTTAATTCTTTCCATTTGTTTTGGTGGGGTATTAATAGGAATTTTTTCTACTTTAAAGTATTGTATTTTATCAGCTTCTGCGGCTGGAACTGGTTCACCGGACTTTATATTGCAAATGAATTGAAAAACTATCCCATTAACACTTGGTTTACTATAAATTCCAGATAATCTTTCTACTTTTACAATTAGACCTGTTTCTTCTTCTACTTCCCGGATTACTGCCTCCCAGGGAGCCTCTCCATCTTCAACATGACCACCGGGTAGATTCCATAGGTCAAGATCTTTACGGTGACAAAGCAATACTTCGTCGTTATCATTTTTTATAATAGCAAAAGCGTCAATTTTAAACATAATTGTAAAATTTAATATTTAATATATATAGTTGTATTTATATTACTATAATAGTAGAATATTAATATATTAGCAAATATATACTTCTGTACTAAGAATAAGGGGTGATTTATTAAGAATAGATTTAATTTAATGCGACAAGGCTGCACGACTTTAGCCTATATAAACTCCTCGGCTCGGAAATAGAAAAATATTCATTTTTTTATTTCACTCGCTCTACGTCGCTTATAAAGATTATGAAAAAAACAGGAATAATTTTAATTAACTATAAGGATTACGCCAAAAAGTTTTTAGAAGAGTGCAGAGATAGCTTATATTCTCAAAGTTATCCCAAAGAAGATTTTAAGGTTTATATTGTAGACAACTCGTCAAGTAAGGAATCTCGAGAATATTTAAAAAAAACTTATCCAGAGGCAACGATAATTCCAAGGCCTGATGGTAATTATGCCGCGGCTAATAACGAAGGAATCCTGCGAGCAATTAAAGATAGCTGTAGTTATTTTGTTATTGCTAATATGGATACGAAATTTGATGAAAATTGGTTAAGCGAGCTGGTTAAAGCAGTCAAAGAGAATCCAGAGGCAGGAATGATCCAGTCAAAGGTTTTACTGTATCCAAAGGATGGTGATCTTAATTATCCTAAAATAAACACTATTGGTAATATAATCCATTATTTAGGATTTGGTTTTACCAGTAGTTATAAATTGGCGGATAAAAAAATAGAAGGCTATCCAGAGATTATTTATGCTAGCGGATGTTCATTTATAGTGAGCAAAAAAGTGTTAGATAAAATAGGGGCTTACGATGAAAACTATTATATGTATCACGATGATACAGAGATGGGTCTTAAGGCGCGACTGGCTGGGTATAAAAATTTATTAGCACCAAGGTCGATCGTTTATCATAAATATGAATTTAGCAGAAGCGTTAAAATGATTAGTTATATGGAAAGAAATAGGCTTCTTTTAATTTTGCATTATTATAGATGGCGAACAATTTTATTGATTTTGCCAGCGTTAGTTGCCATGGATATTTTGATGATTTTGTATTCAATTAAAGAAAAAAGTTTGAAAAAAAAGTTTGAAATTTATTTGTATTTTTTAAGTCCAGTAAATTGGATTAGAATTTATTTAAAAAGAGCCAGGATTAAAAAAATAAGAAAGAAAAAAGATAAAGATGTTATGAAAGATTTTGAGGGTAGAATTTTATTTCAAGAGGTGGAGAATCCAGCTTTAAAATATATTGTTAATCCAATCTTTAATTTATACTGGAAAGCTGTAAAAAAGCTTGTAATTTGGTAATTTTTAGGATAAAATATAAGTATAAAATCCCTTTTTGAGGGGTTCTTTGTTTGTAAATTAATTTTAAATTAAAAACTATGAAAGTAAAAAAAGCTGTTATTATTGCTGCTGGTTTTGGAACAAGATTTTTGCCAGCTACTAAAGCTCAAGCTAAAGAGCTAATGCCTATTGTGGATAAGCCGGTATTAGAATATGTCGTTGAAGAAATGATTGATAGTGGAATTGAGGAGATAATTTTTGTGATAAATAGGCATAAAATTGCTATTGAAAATCATTTTGACAGAATGTTTGAATTAGAGCTTAAATTAGAGGAAAGTGGTAAAACAGAGCTTCTAGACAAAATTAAAAGTATTCATGAAAAAGTTAAAATCGCTTATGTTAGACAATGGGCACCGCTTGGAACGGCTCATGCATTATTGTGTGCTAGGGAATTTATTGGTGATGAACCATTTGCTTTTTCCGATGCTGATAGCGTGATTGATTCTAAAACGCCAGTAATTAAACAACTTATCAATGTTTATGATAAGTATGGTAAGTCTGTAGTTGGTGTAAAACAAGCAACAACGGATGAGGAAAAGTCTAACCTTTCACGTTATGGAAATATTTATGGAGATAAGATAGAGCAGGATCTTTATAAAATGACCGATTCTGTAGAAAAACCTGATCCTAAAAAGGGAGAAGAGGTTTCTCCAGAGGGTCTTTTTATTGCTGGAATGCGATATGTGTTTACCCCAGAAATTTTTCCAATGTTAGAAAAAGTTAAACCAGGCAAGGGGGGGGAATATTATCTTAACGATGGTTTTAAGGATCTTATAGCAAAAGAAGGGATGTATGCTTATAACTATGAAGGGAATTACCACGATACTGGTAATAAATTAGAATATTTAAAGGCTAATGTTGAATTTGCCCTAAAGCATGAAGAGATAAAAGATGAATTTAGAGAGTATTTAAAGAATTTGAAAGTATAGAGGTTCTTTCTACTTTTTTTAGAAAAAAGTAGCAAAAAATCATAAGCAGATGTAAAAATTTAGATAAAATAAATATTAATATTCATTAATTTTGTAACTCGCTTACAGCTCAAACAAATCAAAATTTTTTGCTAACGCAAAAACATTCAGATTAATATTTATTTTATAGCTAAACTTTTTCAATGCTTGTATCATTATAAATTTTAAGAGTATTTATAATAAAAACCCCCAGCTTAAAGCTGGGGGTTTTTAGTTGATAAGATTATTTAAAGCTACAGAATATCCAGTTCAAATAATCCTTCTTGTTCACCGATTTTTCCTTCAAAATATAATTTTCCTTTATTGTGAGATGATATTATGCCTTCTATTTCCCCACCTTGAAACAGGGTGTGCATTAATTTATGATTTTCATCAAGATCAGTGATATCTATAGAATTTCCATAAACAAAAATAATGTGATTATAATCATCAAACCAAGTAATGCCTTTTATTGTTTGGCTATGTCTGGTTATTAATTTTTTCTTATTATTATTTATATCATAAGTATGAATTTCAAAGTCATTATTATAAGAAATTTTATAGTTGTTTTCTTCTAATTTTTTACTCCATTTTATATTTTTGGCGCTATCCTCAATAATTATTTCTTGAGTTTCTGTATTTATTACCATTAGCTTTTTATTTTTTTTATCTAAAAGAGTTAAATATGGCTTAGGACAGGGCATAAACTTAAAGTCAGGAGAAATATTATCTAAAAGTAAAACCTTTTCGTCTTTATTTTTGTCCCATTCTTCTAATGAGAATTTATCATTTTTAGATCGGATGAGATAGGTTTTTTGTCCGTTAATACAGAAGTCAGTAATTTTAAAATCAGAATGGTTTTCTTTTTGAGCTATCCTTTTAACACTATAATCTAGAAGATTTAGTTGATAGATATCGTTATCATTCATAAAATATAAAGCGTCATCACTGTTTAGGCTCCAGCGAGCATTTTTTATTTTATCAGCTTCTTTGTCGGTATTTTCAATGTCAAGTTCGGTGATTTTATTTTTATTTAATTCTGGAAAAAGTTTTTCAATATTTATTAACGCTTCGTCGTTAAAGCTGTAGATGTAGTTTTTATTATTAATTTTGAAAGTAACCCTTTTTTCGTTAAGTGAAAAATTAGGTATTATCTTTTCTGTTGAAGTTGTTTTGAATAAGGCAATATTTGTAACCTCGTTAATTTTTTCATTTAAAATTTTAAAATATAAATTATCCTCTTTTCTTTCAGTAAAAAATATTTTATTTTCTAGAGGTGACAAGGTTAAATTTTCTATTTCACCTTTTATTTTAATTTTTGGTAGAGTGTTTTTTTTAAATAAAATTATATCTTTAAAAAAGCTTACCTTTTCACTTTCTACTTCAAATTTTTTGTTCCAAGTGTGATAACCATCTTTTTCTATTTTAATATTATATTGGCCAGGTAAAAGATCTGGTATTTTAAAAGAATTATCAAAAAAACCAGTTTCTTCTATTTTTTTATCTTGAAGATATATCTTTACTTCTTTTGGTTGAAACTCTAAGACAATGCCCCCGCTTTTTTGAAATTTTTCTTTTTTAAAATGATATCGATATCCGGCGGTGTAAAAAACAACCATCGTAGAAAGTATTACAAAAAAAAGTATAAAAATTATATAAAGAATTCTTCTTGTTTTAAGATTCATATTTTTTTAGTTCTAGATAAATTTCTTGTATTACCCAGTCAGGGGTCGAGGCTCCAGCCGTTATTCCTATTGATTTTAAGCCTTCTAAGGCTTTATGGTTAAGCTCTTTTATATTTTCAATAAAAAAAGTTTTTGGATTTAGATTACTGGATATTTCAAATAGTTTTTTAGAGTTAGCACTATTTTTTCCGCCTATAACAATTACCCCGTCGTTTTTTTTAGCAATTTTTTTAACTTCATCTTGTCTGTTTTTGGTCGCATCGCAAATAGTGTCAAAAACTCTAACGTTTTTAATTTTTTCACTCAACTCGGTTGATATTTTTTCAAAGATACTTGATCTTTGGGTTGTTTGACTAACAATTATAGCATTTTCTAGTTTTTTACTGTTTAGCTTATCAAGATCTTCTTGGTTATTAATTATAATAGCCTTGTCATCGCACCAACCGTTAATAGCACGTACTTCTTTGTGATTTTTATCACCAAAGATTATTATCGGTAATCCATCTTTGTGAAATTTTTTTACAATTTGTTGAATTTTTATTACTTTAGGGCAAGTCGTGTTTATTATTTCTATATTTTTTTCTTTTGCTTGGTCAAAGATTATTTTTTTATCTCCATGAGCAGTAATAATTAATTTTCCATTTTTAACTTCTTTTACTGAGTCAACTTTTTTAACTCCAATTGAATTGATTTTATTAATTATATCGTTGTTGTGAAGTAAGTCTCCCAAAATGTGTAAATTTTTATTATTTTTGGCGCTATCTATAGTAAAATCATAGGCTCTTTTTGCTCCTGGACAAAACCCAGCAAATTTACTTATTGTTATTTTCATATATTAAAATTTTTTTAATTCTTTAGTAAATTCTTCTAATAATTTATCTTCAGAAACATTTTTAACTACCTTACCTTTTTTGGTTATGATGCCAACGTTTTTTCCTCCAATTATAGCAATATCGGCCTCACGAGCTTCGCCGGGTCCATTTACTACGCAACCCATTACGGCTATATGAATTGGTTTTTTAAAGTTTTTAGTTATTTCTTCAACTTGTTTTGTTAGTTTGATTAAATTAATATCTGTTCGTCCGCAAGTTGGGCAACTAGTTATTCTGGGTCCGTCTTCTCTTAGATTTAAAGACTTTAGAATTTCTTTTGCCACTTTAATTTCGGTTGTTGGTTTATCGGTTAAAGATACTCTGATTGTGTCTCCAATCCCTTCATATAAGAGGTATCCAATTCCAATTGAACTCATTACAGTTCCACGAAAAGCGGTTCCAGCTTCGGTTACACCTATATGGAGCGGGTAATTAACCTTTTTGCTTAGTAGTCGATAAGCTTCAACAGTTCGTTCTATATCGGAGGCTTTTAGGGAAATTAAAATATCTGTAAAATTTAAGTCTTCAAGTATTTTAATGTGGCGCATGGCTGACTCCGCCATACCTTCGGCCGTAACTTTGTTTTTATATTTTTTTAAAATATCTTTTTCCAGTGATCCACCATTAACACCTATTCTAATAGGGATTTTTTTAGTTGAAGCCGCTTGGACTACTTTTTTTATTTTTTCTGGATCGGAGATGTTACCAGGATTTAAGCGTAATTTGTCGGTTCCTTGGTTTATAGCTTCTAGCGCTAACTCATGAGAAAAGTGAATATCAGCTATAAGTGGAATATTGATTTGTTTTTTTATTTTACCCAAAGCCTTGGCAGATTGTATGTTTGGTACAGCAACTCTAATAATTTCACAACCAGCTTTTTCTAGATCTTTAATCTGTTTAACAGTTTTTTTAATATCAGCTGTATCGGTATTGGTCATTGATTGAATAGAGATTGGAGAATCGCCACCAATAAAAAGACTGCCAACTTGAATTTTTTTTGTAATTTTCCTTTTTTTTGCCATAAAAATAATACAAAAAATTTTTATATCTTTTGCTTTTTCAATCTTTTAATTTTCCTCTATTTTTGCCCCTAATTTTTTTAATCTTTCAACAATGTTTTCATATCCTCGTTCGATTTGGTAAACATTGCCAATAGTAGTTTCGCCTTCTGCTATAAGACCAGCTAAAAGCAATGTTGCTCCAGCTCGAAGATCCGGGCTATCTACGCTTTTTCCATAAAGCGGTGTTTTGCCATTAACAATTACTCGATGTGGGTCACACATAATAATATTAGCACCCATTTGATTTAATTTGTCGGTAAAAAACAATCGACCGTCAAAAATTGGCTCATGAACAATGCTTAATCCTTCTGCTTGGGTCATAAGCAGGGTAAATGGTGCTTGTAAATCAGTTGGAAAGCCTGGATGTTCGTGGGTTGTTATATCAACAGGTAAAAATTTTTCAGTAGGAAGGGTTTTTATATAATCTTTGCCAATTTCCATTTCCCCCCCAGCTTTTTTAATCATAAGAAGAAAATTCTCTAAATCATTCGGATTGCAATTTGTTATTTTTATTTCACTTTTAGTTACAAGGCCCATTACTATAAATGTTCCAGTTTCAATTCGATCGGGCATTATTTTTGTTTTAATAGCTTTTAATTCTTTTACCCCTTCAATTGTTATTGTTGAAGTTCCGGCTCCTTTAATTTTAGCTCCACAACTATTTAGATAATTGGCTAAGGCGGGGATTTCTGGTTCCTGGGCAGAGTTTTTTAAAATTGTGGTTCCTTCGGCAAGTGTTGCTGTCATCATCATTGTCTCTGTTCCGGTAACGGTAATTTTAGGAAATAGTATAGTTGCTCCTTTTAGGCTGTCTGTCTTAAAAGTGTAATGATTTTCGTTTTCTGTAAAGTTAGCGCCAAAGGCCTTGAAACCATCAATAAATATATCAACTGGTCTTTTGCCAATTGAACAGCCGCCAGGGTGAGGGATGGAGATTTCCTTAAAGCGTGCAAGCATTGGCCCAGCTAAAATAATTGAAGCCCTAAGGCTTCTTCCTAATTCGTCATCTATCTCTTTTTTATCTATATTGTCTGTGGAGATTTTAACTTCACCACCAGATCGATCTATTTCGGCGCCAAGATCTTTTATTATTTCTAATAATTTCTCAATGTCATTTATCTGTGGAACATTTTCAATCACATTTTCTCCTTTGGTTAAAATAGTGGCTGCTAAAATTTTTAAAGCCGAGTTTTTTGCCCCACTAACAGAAATTTCACCAGAGAGCTTACTTTTGCCTTCAATAACGTATTGTTTCATATATTAAAACCGCTAATTAGAGTAAAAAACATCAAATTAACGTTATATTATTAATTAGTTTTTGTATTTTTAATTGTAGTAAATAAAACGCTTTTTGTAAACACCCTGGGACCATCTTTAATGTTTGGAACTTTTTTATTTTTATGGTAAAATATCGATAGATAAGTGTATATTGTTAATAACTTTTTTAGGTTATTAATTTTAATTAAACAAGTATTTATTATGGACACTTTTTTGTTGCATGTTCTTGATGTTATATCATTTATCCTTTATTACATTGTCGGTTTTATCGGAGAGCTTATAGGCTTGGTAATTTCTATTTTTACTAAAGTCATAGTATATAATGGGTTTCTTAACGAAGAACCGGTAATATTGGGTTGGACAATTGTTAGAGATCTTTGCAATATGGGATTTGTAGTGATTCTACTTATCATTGCAATTGCATCAATTTTGCAGATAGAAAGTTATGGATATAAGAACCGTCTTTTTAAGATTTTAATAATGGCGGTGCTTATTAATTTCTCTAAAATGTTTACAGGTCTTTTGATAGATGCTTCTCAATACGTGATGCTTGAGTTTGCCGTTGGGATAAATGCTATTGGTGGCGGTAACTTTATGGACGTACTTAGGATTAATTCTCTTCTTAGTACGGATTTTTCTAATAATTTTGATGGTAGAAGTCTTGGTGATGGTGGCAGCGGAAATATAAGCTTGGCAGATCTTTTTGTAACGGTTTTATTGGCTTTTGTGGTTGCCTTGGTTGCCTTGGTGGTTATGACAGCATTAACTATAGTGGTGATAATTAGGATTGTTGCTTTGTGGATTTTAATTATTTTGTCTCCAGTTGCTTATCTTGTAGCTTTTTCGCCAGTTGGCAGTAAATACTCTTCTCAGTGGTGGTCTAAATTTTCTCAGTGGACAGTTACAGGTCCAGTTATGTTATTTTTTGTTTGGCTATCACTTTCTACCCTTAAAGGGGTAATGGATAATGCTTTTTCGTTTGAAGGCGGACCGTCGGTTGGTATAGCTGATATTGGATCAACAGCCGTAATGGGATCATTTCTTTTAGCAATTGTATTTTTAATGGCATCCTTAATGGTTGCTCAACAGTTAGGTGGAATCGCTGGTAAGGTTGCCGGCGGAGCCTACTCTGCTATAACTAATAGGGCGCAAAAAACCTTAAAAGGCGGGGTTAGCTTAGGTAAAAGAACTGCTTATTGGACTGGTAGAAAGGCTGACACAGCACAAATGGGAGTACAAAGTAATTTAGCTAGTGGTTTATCAACTTTAACGGGTGGACGTCTTGGTTCTAAGTGGCGAGCTAAGTCAGGCAACTATAGAATGATACAAGAAGGTTTTAAGAGGGATAAAGAAAGGGACATGAATAAATATGAGAAAGGTAAGCCGGGTGCTTGGCAAGACACTTTTGAGAGAAGTTTGACTATGTATGCTAGGAATCCTTTTGCTGGTATTACATCATCATATACAAAAGACAAAGAAACTGGTAAGCGGTCATGGAAAGGGCTTGCCGGTGGAAAGGTTAAAAAATTATCACAGACAAATGATGACCTGCAAAGATCTATTCATGAAGGAGATTTTAGTCCGGATATGGATAAACTAGAAAATTCAAGAGGTCAGGCAATAGGCAGTGCTACAACGATTGAAGAAAAGAAAGAAATTGCTAGTCAAATAATGCAAGATAATAATCGTCAAATAAGAAAGTATAAAAAAAGCCAAATTGCCTTTGGTCCAAGCGTTACTCCTCAAAATGAAATGAAGGATGTTAGAAATCATGTAGATAGACATCAGTCAGATGTTAGAAAATTACAGTTAAGTGAAGAGGGCTTAGTGGATGAGTTTGAAAGAGAGGGTGATGTAACAAGGAAGTGGGCGATACAAAGAGAAATTGATCTTATGAATGGTTCAAATACACAGATGGCTGAGGCTGGCTTAGTTAACAATTTTAAAAACAAAAGACAGCATTTAATAGATAATTTTGGTGAGTTAGCAGGAGACGTTGCCGCTGATAGGTCTACCATAGGAGCTCAAAAAGGAAATTACTCTAATGTTGGATTTGCAACCTTAAATGCAAGTACTGGGAGAATGGAGGTAGTTACCGATGAAAAAGATCAATCAAGAATTGCCAGAGTAAAGATGAACGAGCTGTATGATCAAAACTTTTCTAGAACTTTTCATCCAGATTCTTTATATCAAAGAGATGAATATCAAAATCCAATAGGAATCAGTGAAACAGGGAGAGAGGCAATTTTAAGTATAGCAACAACGGCGGGTAGGCAAAAAGAAATTGCAAAAGGTAATTATGCCCCAAGAGTTGTAGAAAATATAGGTTCTGAAAAGACCGATAGATATATTGATAAATGGATTGATGAAGGGGGATTGTCAGAGGGTGAAATAACGTCAATAAGAGAAATGCAGGCTAAATTCAAGGAGCAGGTTAGTAAGGGGCAGGTTGACTTGGCTGCTACAAACGAAGAGGTTCAAATTGAATCAGATGAAGAAAGGTCAGGGGTTAGCGGAGAAGATGAGCAAGTTGATGAAAAAGGAGGTGGAACAGACGGGGGTAAGAAGCCATCAAGCAAGGGGCTACAGAGAGATGCGCGAAGAAAAAAGAAAAGACAAGATGCAAAAAATAAGACCTTAGGATTAAACAAAAATAAAGAAAATACTGATGGCAAAGAAGGTGAAAAAGGTGGGACGGTAAAAAAGAGTGGTGATAATTCACCGAAACCTTCTTCTGAATTTTCAGGTAAAGAAAATTTAACTAATACAGTAAATGCAAGTATAGATGCGTCGACTGTTAGTGATGTAAAAAATGAAGGAGATACTATAAATTTTGAAGATGCTCGTAAAATAATTAGAGAAAGCGGTAGTAGTAATAACGAGTTATTTTCAGTGGATCAGTTAAGGCAAATCGAAAATATTAATTTTAAATTATTTAAAACTAAAGAGCAAAAAGCAATTAAGGGAATGCTTGATCAAGAGCTTAAAAAATTGGGTCAAAAAATTCAAGCCTCTGATAAGCATAATGACAGAGAGTTAATAGGGCAATATGAGAGTAAAAGGGATACGTTGACTAGTCTTAGGGTGAAAATGAAAGACCATGATGAAAAATCAAAAGAAGACAGTGGTGAGGACGAAGAGGAGGAGGATAGAGACCATATAAGGCCTAACATTGAAGAGGATAGCGATGATAGAGGTAGCTTTGTAGATAGTATTAAGAAGATTTTTACTCCAGACAAATAAATAATATATAAAAATAAGATATTAAAAAAATGAGTTCAATTAAAAACAAAAAATTATTAAAAAAAGATCCTTTTTTGGAAATTTTTAAAAAAATAGATGAAATAGAATTTTATTATGAGACAGATAAAGCTTTGGATATTTTAAATAAATTAGAGAATTTACAAAAAAACAGGAAAAAGGATTTAAGTGATGAGGAGGGTTATATTTATAGAAAAATAATAGCGAGACTTAAGTTCATTTTATTGATATCTGTTTCTGAAGATGATTTATTTGAGCTATTTAGGGATTTTTTGAAAATCGGACTTGAAATGAATCATATAGATATAGTTGATCATCTAAAGAAAAGAATTTCTTTTGTTTTTATAGATGAAAGAAAAAAACTAAAAAATAAAATAAAAAAAATATTAGAAGTTAATAATGAAGTTTTAACAAAAAAGAAGTTGGTTATAAATGATAATATTTCGATGCCAACTACAGCTAATTGGTTAAAAGATTACATGGTTTATGCGGGCAGTCGCGTTGTTGAGTCGGTGAAAAGAGTTCAATATTTAACAACTTCTGACAATGTTAAAAAAGCAGGAGGCAAAGAAAGGGAGAAGATTAAAAAACTTATAGAGTTATATGAATATTTGAAACTGTCACCCTTTGATTTAGATGGAAACGAAGACAATTTAGCTATTCTTAAAGACGGTAAAATTACTGTTTTTAGTAACGGAAGGCCAATTTCTATAAACAAAGCAGACAAGATTCAGAAAAGTTTAAAAATGGAAATAACAGACAAAGAAAGAAAAGAATATAGAGAAGAAAAAGTTGAAAAGTTAGAAAAAGACTTTAGTGATGATTTTCAAAAAAAGGCGATTGAAGAAGAGGTTTTAGGTAAGAAAGACTTCTCTCACTTAGAAGAGGAGAAAAACAAATTAAAAAAAATGTTAGATCAATATAAAGAAAATAGCCTTGAGAGAAAGGCTGTTGAAGAAGAATTAGATAAAATTTTAAAATAATTATGACATTAAAGGAGGTTTTACAAAAATTTGAAAAATTACCCGAGGAGAAGAAAAGATTTTTATCTTCCCCGGTTGTTTTAGCTCATGTTGAAGAACTAGAGTCTAAATATGGGATAAAATTAGCGTTAGTTTTAATGGAAGTGGTTGTAGATGAGAAAAAGGATGATTTAGTCGATTTTTTAATACAAAAATTACACTTAGAAGAAGATAAAGCAAAAAAAGTTTCTGAGGAAATTGAAGAAAAAATATTAAATGAATTTAATGATTTGGGTAAAGTTAAAAAAGAGGTTAACGTGCTAAAACCCGTTGAAATAAATAAGGTTAATTTTATTGAATCAAATAATCCACTTTCTACTGATAAAAGTATTGTTAAGCCAAAAAAACCTATAAATACTTCGTTCACTAGGCAAATAGACGGTAAGCAAGAGGATAAAAAAATTAAGAAAAATGATATCTTAGCACCACCACCGCCAGTTCCGATTATTAAAAAAATAAATTCTATTAAGCCGGCAATAAGTAGGGTTCCGGCACAACAAAATTTTAATAAGGTAAGTCTTGCTAATTCGGAAGCTGTTAGGGTGAAGCAATTTATTGAGACGAAAAAACCAAAAACAACAGAACCACAAATTGATGCCTTTGATAAAGATGATGAACGGGAAATTAAAAAAATTCAAAATAATGTTCAGTTGGGTGAGCCAATAACAGATAAAGTTAATTGGAACAAGGAAGCTGAAATTATAATAAAGAATTTAAATATTAATATAGAGGGTGATTTAAGTGTAAAATTAATAAATATTTTATCAAGCACTCTAAGAGGTGTTAGAAGTGCGTATGACTCAAGGGATATTTTAAGAAAACGGATAGAAGATGGTGGAGTAGGGTTGGGGGTAAATTTAATCGATAATATCTTGGGAGCGATTAAGCATAGGAAGAAGATGATAGATGATATTCATTCCGGTGTTAAGTTACCAAGCCATATTTTTGTTTTAAGTGGTGATGGAGAGCCAATGATTAAAAAAGAAAGAAATAATATTAGTCCAAAAAAAGAACCAACTTTAGAGATTAAACCAATGATTAAAAAAGAATTGGTTGAGGAAAAGAAAATATTAACCCCTTTGCCAAAAGTAGAACCAATTAATGAAAAAAAAGACAAAAAAACAGTTGTTAGTCAGGAAAAAAAGATTAGTCCGCCACCAACTTTATTGATTCAAGGAAATAAAAATATTTTGGATAATAAAAAGCAAACAAAGAAAAAAAGAAAGGGGTTTGGTTTTTTATTTTCAAAAAAAAGTGAAAAAAAATCAATAAAGAAATCTACTAGTAACGTTCCTCTTGATAGTACGGGCGTAAAAACTTTAGCGCCTCCGCCTGGTTTAACTTCTTTGCTAGCTAAAAGTGAGGTTAATAAAACAGAAGCAGTAAACAAGAAAGCGGAACCAATCAAGGAGGTTGATGAAGAAAGGAAAAAAAGAATAGAAAAAAACAGAAAAGAGATGGGGGAAATTTTAAATAAGACTATAGAAAAGGTTTTAGATAAAAATAAATCCATTTTACCTGTTAGGCAAGATGATAGTGAACAAAAAGAAGCAACACCTATCAAAAAAGAGGAGCTACCAGAAGAGAAAATAAAGAGATTTAGGGAAAAAGTGCCATTGGTTCCTAAAAACGATGTGTTGAATGGTAAAAAACCATTAACCAGTGCAATGAAGTCCCATCCAGTTTCTTTAGATAAAAAAGAGAACAAGGATGAACAAGATAAAAAACAGATAGAGAAAACGACTAAAGAGATTAAGAAGGGAGCTTTTTTTGGACTATTTAGTAAAAAGAAAAAGGCTAAAAAGCCAATTAGTAAAAAAGTTAAAATAGAAGACGTTAAAAAAGTTGATATGTCTACCTACGAAGGTAGTGATAAGCATAAACTTATTGGCCCAATTGAGGAGCTTGAGGGTTTGTCGTTAAGGGATTTTAGAAATTTATCAGATGATCCGATTGTGGCAATTAATAAAATAGAAGAAAAAATCAATAATTTAGAAATAGATTCTTTAGGGAAGAGGATTTTGGGGATAAAAGCCTGGAAAAAATGTGAAATAAATGAAGCTTATCTTTCTATTTTAAATGAAGCAATGATGAAAAACATTTCTTTTGAAGATGTTATAAAGGAAAGAATTAATGCTAGAATATCTACTATAGATATTAAAGAATTTAATGCCATAGCCGAAATTAGTAAAAAACTTAGGTTTTAACTTATTTGTGAATAAATAAAATTTGTGGTAAATTAAATAAAAAAGAGTTTAACAATGAGACAATTTGTAGTTCCACAATTTATTCAGGTAGAAAATAAAGTTATTGGCTTTATTACTGTTAGGCAATTTGCTTTGCTTTTGGGTGCTTTATTTATTTCTATAGCATTTTATAAGTTTGCCGATGTTACTTTGTTTATTTTTATTACAGTTGTGGACTTTGGAGTAGCCGGAGTTTTTGGCTGGATGAAGGTTAATGGTCGACCAATACATTATTTTTTTATAAATTTCCTTAAGAATTTTATGTCTCCTAATAGAAGAGTCTGGGGAAAAGATGATAGCGATCTTTATATAAAAGAAAGAATGAATAAAAAAAATGAAGAAAAAGAAGAAGAGGGAACGTCAAAAATCTTAGCCTTAGAAGGATCGCGCCTATCAGAGCTTTCTCTTATTGTTGATACCGGCGGAAGGTATCAAGGAGATATTAAGTAGATTTGTTATTTTATAAGCGACGTAGAGCGAGTGAAATGCCAAGCCGGAGGATTGATCATTTCCGAGCCGAGGAGTCTTATATAGGTTAACACCATGCGGTCTTGCCACATTTAAATAAATCTATTCTTATAAATCACCCCGTGCTCTTGGCGCAGGGGTATATATAAATTATGGCAACTAAATCTAAAAAATCAGGAAAACAAACAACGCAACAATATTTAAATATCTCGGAGATTAAAGATGATTGTGTTGTTTTAAGAGACGGTACGTTAGTAGCTGTTATTTTGATTTCCAGTATTAATTTTTCTTTGAAATCAGCTGAGGAGCAAGAGGCTATTATTCAAGCTTATATTAATTTTTTGAATTCAATTGATTTTAAGGTTCAGATAGTTATTCAGTCAAGAAAATTAAATATAGATCCATATATTGAAAAGTTAAAAAAGGTAGAAAAAGAACAAACCAATGAACTTCTTAAAATTCAAATTGCTGAATACGGTAATTATATTTTAGAATTGGTAAAAATTGGTCAAATCATGACTAAGAAATTTTATATTACTATTCCTTATAATCCAGGATCAGATCAAAAGAAAAAAGGTCTTAAAAAATTTGTGGAGATTTTTTCTCCAGGGTCAGTTGTTCGATTAAAGAGAGAAGTTTTTCTCAGAAGAAGAAAAGACTTAATGCATAATGTTAATAATGTTACTTCAGGAGTTAGCAGTATGGGGCTAACAGGTGTTTTATTAGACACTCAAAGCTTAATTGAGCTTTATTATAATATTTATAATCCAACAACCGCTCCCAAGCAACCACTTGATTTAAAAAAAATGCAAATAGATAATTAAGGGGGCTGTATGGGGGTAATGCTATGTGGCTTTGCCGCACTTAAGATAAGTATATTATTATGAATCACCTTGTGCTCTTGGCACGGGGGGTATATATAAATAAAATATGTTTAAACCATCAGATATTAAAAAACAAGAGAAGGATCTTGCTCGTGCAGAGGAAAAGAAAGATAAATTATCTTTTCTTAAAAAACAGGAGAAACAGGAGAAAGAGGTAAAAGAGGAAAGAATATTAATAGAAGAGGAAAAAGCTTTTAGGCGTGGTGTAGTTACAATAAAGGATATCATTGCCCCTTCGTCTTTTGAAGTAAAACCGGCTTATGTACGTTTGGGCGATAAATACACTAGGACTTTATTTATTATTGAATATCCGCGTTATATATCTATTGGTTGGTTTTCTCCAATTATTAATTTTAGTGCTACTGTTGATGTGAGTATGTTTTTTGATCCTATTGATGCAAGTATAGTTTTAAAACAGCTTAGAGATAAGTCTGGTAATTTAGAGGCACAACTTGTTGCTGACGCTGAAAAGGGAGCTCCCCGTGATCCGCTTAGGGAAACAGCTCTTCGTGATGTAGAAAAATTAAGAGATGATTTAACACAGGGTATTGAGCATTTTTTTCAATATTCTTTGTATATAACTATTTATGCTGATACCCCAAAGGAGTTGGAAAATTTAACTGAAGAAATCGAAGGAATATTAGGTTCTAAACTTGTTTTGAGCAAAAGAGTTTTATATCAAGCAGAAGAAGGTTTTAATTCTTCAGTTCCTCTTGGAGATGATCAAATAGGAATTCCTTTTAATATGAATTCATCGCCAGTTGCGTCGTCTTTTCCTTTTATGTCTTCTGAGCTTACATCTGATAACGGTATTTTGTATGGAATTAATCGTCATAACAATAGTTTGATTTTATTTGATAGGTTTTCTTTACAAAACGCTAATATGGTTGTTTTTGCTACTTCTGGAGCTGGTAAAAGTTACGCGGTAAAATTAGAGATTTTAAGAAGTATGATGTTTGGAGCAGATGTTATTATTATTGATCCAGAAAAAGAATATGAACACTTGAGTGAGTCTGTTGGGGGAACTTATTTAAATATTTCTCTTAATTCCCCGGTAAAAATTAATCCATTTGATCTTCCTCGTTCGATTGGAGAGGATATGAAGACGGGGGATATCATTAGAAGTGCGGTAATTACTCTAAAAGGGATGATGAGGTTAATGCTTGGTGATTTAACGCACCAAGAAGACTCTTTAATTGATAGGGCATTAATTGAAACATATGCCAAAAAAGATATAACTTCAGAAAGTGATTTAAATAACGTTGAACCACCGCTTCTTCAAGATTTACAAGAGGTTTTAGAGGGAATGGAGGGCGCTGAAGATTTAGTTCTTAGAATTAAAAAGTATACCGAAGGAACCTTTTCCGGTCTTTTTAACAACTATACTAATGTAGATATGAAAAACCAATTAGTGGTATTTTCTGTTAGAGACTTGGAAGATGAATTAAAGCCAGTTGCTATTTATACAATTGTTAATTATATTTGGAACGTTGTAAGATCGGAGTTAAAGCGAAGAATTCTTACTATTGATGAGGCTTGGTGGTTGATGCAAAGAGAAGATTCTGCTAAATTTATTTTTGCTTTAGTAAAACGTTGTAGAAAATATTATCTTGGTGTAACTACAATTACCCAGGATGTTAATGACTTTTTAGTTTCTCCATATGGTCAGGCTATTGTAAATAACTCTTCATTGCAGCTTTTATTTAAACAAACTACCGCAGCTATAGATACAATTCAAAAAACGTTCATGCTTACGGAAGGTGAAAGATACTTGCTCTTAGAGTGCGGGGTTGGAGAAGGAATATTTTTTGCCGGAAAAAAACATGCCGCTATTAAAATAATAGCTTCTTATACTGAGGATCAAATTATTACTTCAGATCCAAGGCAACTTTTAGAAATTGAGGAATCTAAAAAAGAATATGAAGATGAAATAGCCGATAAAAAGGAGAAAGAGGCAGAAATTCCCTCAGAAGACGATTTAGACGAAGATCAAATTCAGGGTTAATAGATTTATTGTAACGACAAACCTAATTTTAAAAATATATGTATATAAATAAGAAAATAGCAATAATTACGGTAATAGTTATTTTTTTGATTTTATTAGTTCTTTCTTTGTCGTTATTTTTTTCTTCTCGGAATGATAATGATGTAGAGGCTGACGGCTTAAGGAATGTAAATTCAAACGAGTCTGCGTTACCAGTGACAGATAATACTAAAAAGGTAATAACAGAAATAAAGGATGTGGATATTACCACTATAAGGAAAATTACCAATAATGAGGCCGATATAAAAAATAGCGCTATTTTTGTAGTTGAAAATATGGGCAGTTATTCAACAGATACTTATGATTTTATTAATTTAAGGAATGCAAAACTTTTATCAACAGACGAGATGAAGGGTTATATCGATACTTTAATTTCAAGTTATCAGAAAAATAGTCAAAATAATAAATCTTATTATGGAGTAACAACAAAGGCTTTATCTGTAGAAATTTTAACTCCAGAAAATATTGATAGTGGTGGCCCAGTTGAAGTAATTGTCTCCACTCAAAGGATAGAAACTATGGGAGAAAATAATCCAACCTCTGGCATTAAATATAAAAAGATGGAAGCAGAGGTTATAAAAAACGGAGAGAAGTGGCTTGTTGATAGTGCTAAATGGCAATAAAAAAAATCGGTAAATTTTTTATCGGTATAATTTTCCCTAAAGAGTGTGTTAATTGTGGTAATTCGGGAAAATGGATTTGCTTTGATTGTTTTAATTTAATAGACTTTAAACCTTTAAACCTTTGTATCTTTTGCGAGGGTTTTTCTTTTTTAGGATTAACTTGCAGGAAATGTAAAAAAGATAATTATTTAGACGGGGCTTTTTCTTTTAATTCCTATAATAATATTATCCTTAAAAAAATTATACATAACTATAAATATAATAACGTTAAAAGTTTTAGTAATAATTTATCTTCCATTTTAACTATAGTTTTAAAAAACATAGAGAAAGCTCAAGCTATTAATGTAATTCCATGTATAATTGATAAGAATACTTTATTTTTTTCTATTCCTTTGCATAAAAGAAGGCTTCGTTATAGGGGGTTTAATCAAGTTGAATTACTTCTTGATAATTTAGTCTTAAAGGACGTTGTAAGCTTGGGTAAGGTTGGTCGTGGTTTAGTAAGAGGAAAATATACAAAACCACAAGTAAAAGTAGAAAATAAAAAAGAAAGATTAAAGAATTTACAAGGAGTATTTAATTATAGCGGTAAATCTATTAAAGGTAGAAAAATAATATTAATTGATGATGTTTCAACTACCGGTGCAACTTTTAATGAGTGCGCCAAAGTTTTAAAATCTTCTGGAGCTAAGAAAGTTTATGGAGTTTCTATTGCTAGGGGGTAAAATAAAAAAAGAGACACTTGTCTCTTTGTTTGTTTTTGTGGATATTTAATTTTCTTCTCCTAAAACCCAGCTAAGAACCTCAATTTTTGTTTTATATTCTTCGGCAACTATCGTCATCATATTGGCTAGCATAAAATCGGACGTGTTATTTAAGTCATATTTTTCTGAAAATTTTCTAAATTTTTCTTTTTTTAATCCCATATCTTCTTTTAAAAATTTGACAATTTCTATTCTAGTGTTAGTTTTTTTGCTTAATACTTTTCCTTCAATTTTTTCTAAAAGAAACCTTAGTTTATTTCTTTTTTTTCTTATTTCTTCCTTGGTTTTCATTAATAGCTCCTTTGGGGTTTATATTGTTTTAAGGGTACGTTTCACTGCGGAGAGGGAGGGATTCGAAACCGAATAAGGGGGTGCTCGTAAACGCCTTAAACTAGCTAAAAATGGCTTAACTGAGCCAAAAACCAGACTTTCAAGCTTAGTCAATTATTATCAAATTTAATCAACTTTTATCACTTTTTGGGCATCATATGGGCAACGAAATTTGACCATAGGCAATATAGGTAAAGTGATAAATTAAAAGAGCGGGATGATATTTATCATCTCTCTTTTTAATTTCAGGTTAAATTTATTTTTTTTATTTCAAAACAACAGTGTCGACGTGCATGTTGGTGATATTAAAAATTATGTAAAGTTTTTATTGGAAGAAAGGGAAGATCAAGAAAAACAAGAATTATTGAACAATTTTCGAAGCAAGGTGACAACGAGAAATAAAAATATTTATATAGAATATATATAGTTAAACAATTTTTATTTTAAAAATAAACCTTTTTAGGGCATTTTTAGGGCATTTGCCTTGACAAAATATTGATTTTATTGTATATTTGATTATTGGACTTTTGGGCGCTTTTGTTAATTTTAAAAAAAATAATAAATTTTTTATCACAAATAAGTTATTAACATGATTTCTAAAAAAAATAAAACAAAAAAAATAAAATATACTATTGGTGCTAAGGGTAACCTGAAAAAGAAACATAGGCTAATGGTTTATTTTGTGGTGTTTGCAATATTTACTATCCTTATTAGTAAATCTTTTTTTGTGGCAACAGATAATTATTTTTTGTATATCTATGGTATTGCCGTTACTTTGGTTTTGGCGATAAATTTCTATTATGCTTTATATAAATACGAAGACCCCGCATTACTCGCTGATGAAATAGGGAAAAATAATCTTAAAAATGGCATAAAGCCAGAAAAACCATTAGTCAGTTGTATGGTAGCTGTATATAATGAAGAAGAATTAATAGAACAGTGTATATTATCACTATTACTTCAGACCTACAATAATAAAGAAATAATAATTGTAAATGATGGAAGTACTGATGGAACAAGTAAGGTTTTGGATATATATGCAAAAGATGGGAGAATAAAAGTTATACATCAAAAAAATGCTGGTAAGAAGCGTGCCCTGGGAAGGGCTATGCGCGAGGCAAAAGGGAGTATATTTGCCTTTTCTGATAGTGATTCGGTTTGGGCAGGTGATGTTATCGAAAAAATAGTAAAAGTGTTTAATGTTTATTCAGACGTTGGCGGCGTTAGTGGTCATTTCAGACTAAAAAATTCTAGTACAAATATACTTACAAGGGCTCAAGACGCTTGGGCAGACGGTCAGTTTGCTATACGTAAGGCTTTCGAAAGTTATTTTGGCGCAGTTACCTGTGTATCTGGTCCTTTGGCTGTTTTTCGTCGAGAAGCAATATATAATTATATTCCAGCTTGGGAACAAGATAAATTTTTAGGGCAAGAGTTCAAATTTGCAACCGATAGAACACTAACGGGATTTTTATTAGGTAGTAAATATGTTGGTAAAAAGTACAAAGAAAAATATGCTAATGACGCTTGTGTTAAAAAAATAAATTACCCCGAAAATGATTGGAAGGTGGTATATGTAAAATCTGCTAAAGCCTGGACAATTTTACCGGATAATATTAAAAGTTTAATAAATCAACATATAAGGTGGAAAAAAAGTTTTATTCGTAACACCTTTTTTACAGGTAGTTTCTACTGGCGCAAGGCAATCATACCTGCGCTTGGTTATTATCTACATATTTTATTTGTATTAGTCGGTCCCTTTATAGCAATTAGACATCTTATTTATTTACCTTTACATGGTAATTTGTGGTCTGCTATTTTATATATCTTGGGAATTGTATTTATTGGTTTTATGTTTGGGTTTGCCTATAAGCTTGAGAATAAGAATTGCCATATCTGGATATACAGACCTGTCATGAGCTTGCTATCAACGTTATTTTTATCATTTTTAATATTTTATTCCGCATTAACTATAAAGAAGATGGTGTGGCACAGAGACTAATATGAAGAAAAAAACTAGAATAATTGAATATTTGATTGCTTCTTTTGTTTTTATATTATTTTTGTTATTGGTTAATCGATATATTTTAAATAATACTGAGTATGGAGCAGGTGCTTTGATGGAGGGGCAAGTAAAAAGGATTATAAATATTGTTGATAATAAGATTGGAAAGTGTGACGATGGAGAAATCAGGATTAATATAGAGGGTGGATATGTTTGTAGAATTGATAACATAGAAGAAGATGATTATTCTCATATTTTTGATACTTATCCAATTTCTGCGAATGGCAGAGAGGTTGTTTATGATTTTTTAAATCGAGGGGATATAGAAATTGCCAATTTAATGCTTGAAAATATTTATGATATTACAAGATATAATCCAATAACAATTAAAAATATCGAGTGGGATGAGGATCCTTATGATGAAAAATATTGGAAGTTTCTTTTTTATAGTTTAAGGCCAACAAGACATTTATTATATACTTGGATTGAAACTGGGGATAATAAATATATGGAAAAGCTTGTTAGCATGTTAGAAAGTTATACTGACATTGGCTTAGATAAAGAAGAAACTTGGTCTGATTATCATGCTGTTGCTTTCAGGGCAATGGTATTAAATAATTCATGGTGGAAATTAAGGGAAGAAAATGCATTATCTTATAGTACTAATGCAAAAATACTTAAAGCTATATCGCAACACGGAGAATTTCTTTTATCACCAGAACATTATGAGGAAGGCCATAATCATGGGATAAATGAAGCAGTCGCCTTACTTACTATATCAGTAAATTTCCCCGATTTACCAGGAGCTGAACAGTGGGAATCTGTGGCGAAAAAAAGATTATCTGATAGTTTATCAAATCTTATCGATCGGGATGGTGCTTTGATTGAAAATTCTCCTTATTATCATTTCTATGTTTTAGAAAAGTATTCTCAGATTTATAGTTTTACTAAGGACCATAATATATTAATTAGTGAAGATTTTGAGGGTAAAATTAATAGCATGATAGATTATGCGACATATATATTACAACCTAATCTCGAGATTCCGTTAATTGGAGCATCTCTTAAGGATGAAATAAAACTATCTGGAGAAATGGAAAAATTAGCCTCTAATAACCCTTCACTGATGTATGTTTTATCAAGAGGTGAAAAAGGTTTGGTGCCTAACATAACAAGTAAATATTTTGAATATTCAGGTCAGACCATTTTAAGGTCTAATTGGAGCAAAGGTGAAGAATTTAAAAATCAGCCATATTTGTTTTTTGATGTTGGCTCATATCGAACCCTACATAGTGATTTAGATGCTTTAAACTTTACGTTGTTTGCTAACGGTATGGATTTAATAGTTGATCCTGGACTTTATTCATATGAAGCTAATAAATACAGTAGTTATTTTGATGGAACAATTGGTCACAATACTGTGATGGTTGATGACAGCGATCAATTGATCGGCTCTGCTTACCCTAGCCCAATCGTTGAGGAAAACGGTTATTCTTATCAGGCGGCCAATCATAATTTATATCCAGGAGTTACTCATTATCGTACCGTTGCTTTATTGGAAGATAATTTAGTTTTGATTATGGATAAATTAGTTTCGAAAGATAAGCATAATTATAAACAAATATTTCATATTGCTCCAGAATTAGAAATTGAACTTAATGATTTATCCATTATCGCTAAGGATAAAAGTGGCAATACGGCAATGAGGATTCATCAATTGAGTAAAAATAATATTAGTACAAATGTTGATATTGGTAACGATGAAGAAATCAACGGTTGGTGCTCAAACGAATATGAAAAATTAATACCTTGTTACGCTGTCTCTTACGAGCAGGAATCGGAGCAAGCTGTATTTGTTACAGTAATTGAAATAAAAGATATTAATGATAATTTTGAGTCAAGTATTAATAAGGATAATATTTTAAATATAACAAAGGGAGATGATAAATATTTAATATCTATTGATTATCCTGATTCATTGTCCGATTTTGAAATTCAGAAATTTGAAAATAACAATATTATTAAAGAAAATAATTGTAAATTATTATTTGATAAAAAACAAATTATTTGGGATATTAATTGTGAGGGGGATAAATTGTCTCAAATTACTATAACTGAAAAAAATGGTAATCTATTTTTTACTAGTAATAATCATCATCAAAATTACACATTAGATATAAGTGGGTTTGAAAAATATTATTCAGTAGATAGTAAAACTGTTACTGACATTCCTTATTTGGGTGATGATAAATTTAGATTATATGAGCAGGAGGACTATGTACCAATATTAGGTTATCATCACGTTTTATCTGACACTGAAATAATAAATAATCCTACTTCTGAAATACATTTATCTGAATTTAAAGAACAGATAGAATATTTCACAAATGTTATGGGTTGCCGATGGCTTACCTTTTCTGATTTAATGGAAAATTATGTTCTCAAAGAAAAGAAAGCACCAAGAAACTCCTGTGTTATAAATTTTGATGATGGTAGGACTAATAATTATTATAACGCCTTGCCAGTTTTGGATAAATACGGAGTAGTTGCGACCTTCTATATTATTCCTGGTAGGCTCGAGGGGTCTAGGTATATGTCCTGGGCTCAAGTTGATGAGTTATATAAAAAGGGTCATGAGATTGGTTCACATACTGTCAACAGCGGTGGTCTGATTAGTGCAGGTTGGAATCATGATGAATTAAAATATCAAATAGAGGAATCAAAAAAATTGTTAGTTGATCATGGTTATAAGGGTATAAAAACTTTTGCTTATCCGTTGGGAGAATGGAATGATGATATCGTTCGGGTTGTTAAGAATTCTGGTTATATCGCAGCCAGAGATACATCTAAGGATAATTCTTGGATGGACAAAAGATTCCAAACCGCTAGCATGGATGATGAATCTATTTGGCATGCACCTTACTACAAGCCAGAGAATAATTCATTAGAAGAGCTTGGTAATATCTTAAACTATAATACCTGGTGGCAATTTGAAGAAGGTTTTGAGATTAATAAAGATATTGATAATGATATAGTTATAAGGTCGTCAATTAATCCAACAGATTCTAGTTATGCTATTGTTTCTTTGTCCGACAAAGAAGATAAAATAACTAATAAGTTTGTAGTGTCAAAAAAGGCAAGTTATACAATTGAAGTATTCGGTAGTACTGGAAACATTGATGGTGATAATAAATACTCTAATCTTGATAATATAAGAGTTTATATAGATGGTAATTTACATCAAATAGAAAAAGGCGGGCTTAATGATTGTGTATTATTGGGGGACTGGTATTATTGTAATTATTATTTATATACTTCACTTAATGAGGGTGCTCACACTATTTCAATAGAAGCACTAAGTCATAATATAAAACTTGATAAATTCAGAGTATTTAGAACCGTTAAGGCTCAAACTGCTTATGATATTGTTATAATTACAAATGATAAAAATAATCAATATGCAGAGATAACGCGGGAAGAAATAAAACATATCGGTCTAGATATATCTAAAAATAATGAGAGAAATATAAACAGACAGATAATTAATATTTTATTAATATTAATTATCTGCTGTAGTTTTTTTGTGATGTTATTTTATATTATATTTTTTAAGATTAAAAAAAAATATGATTAAAATAACGATAATAGCTATAATATTAATTTCAATATTAATTGTATTAAATTGCTATACATTAATTTTTGACGAACAAAATATCTATAATATAAAGAACAATACTGGCGATCTTGGTGTGGATATTATTAATGCTCCAGAAAAAAAATCATCAATTATTTTTACAGACTTAAAGTTTGGTGATAGTTTTGATGATAACTCAATTTTTGAAGAAACTGGAAAAATGAAAGAAAGTGAGAGTCTATATTGGTGGGTTAATTCAGGGGCATTTTTCATACAAAATAAGGGAGTGGGAATGACCTTGGTTGGGGAGTTAGAGAAAGGATCAAAGTGGCAAATAGAATATAAAGATTATAATTCTGACGAAACAGATAATGGTTTTCATCCCCAAAATATTTTTAGATTATTAACAAGAAGTGAGTGGTTAAATTTTAATCAAGAAGTATATTATAAAATTGTTAATTATAATTTGAGCAAAGACAGTCATCGTAGTGAGTCAAATGGAATATTACTCTTTAATCGCTATTTAGACGAGGACAATTTATATTATACTGGCTTAAGGGTAGATGGAACAGCGGTTATAAAGAAGAAAATAAATGGTAAATACTTTACTATGGATCAGAAATTAATTATTGATAGTAGTTATGATATAAATAAAAATCCCAACCTTTTACCAATAAGCGAATGGATTGGTGTGCGGAGTGAGGTTAGCGATTTTGATAATAACCAAGTTAGTATAAAAGTATATTATCGTTTTGCCCAGGATATAGAATGGAAATTAGCGCTCGAAGCCATTGATGATGGAAAAAGTTATGGTGGAGAAGCAATTATTAAATCAGGCTATGCGGGAATTAGAACTGATTTTATGGATGTAGAATTTGATAATTATAAAATAGAAGAATCAATTTAAAATATGAAAAATCAAATTATAATACTTGCTGGTGGAAAGGGGACTAGAATGAAGTCCGATATACCAAAAGTATTGACTAAAATCAAGGGAATATCAATTATAAAACGCCAACTTAAAAATTTAGCTGATGTTTGTTCTGACCCAATTATTATAATCGGTCACAATGGAAATGATGTCATAAAAGAAACAAATAATAAATATAGATATATATGGCAAAAAGAACAACTTGGCACTGGACATGCCCTTATGTGTGCAAAGGAAAAAATAGAAAAAGAAGAGATGAAAAACATTATTGTAATTCCTGGTGATCACCCGCTTATTAGCAAAGAAACAATTAATAATTTAATCAAATCTCATAATAATAGTAAATCAGTAATTTCGTTGGCGATAGTTAACGCGGATAATTTTATTGGTAGTAATAGTATTTTTTATAACTGTGGGAGAATTGTGAGAAATAAAAATAGTGAGGTGTGTGGAATAGTAGAGTTAAAAGAGGCTACCGACCAACAAAAATTAATTAAGGAGTTAAATGTAAGTTATTATTGTTTTGATACAAATTGGCTTTGGGGCAATATTTATAATATAAAAAAAGATAATAATGCGGAAGAATATTATTTAACAGATATTGTAGATATTGCAATAAAGCAAAATTTGAAAATTAATACAGTTGTGATTAAAAATAGTTCCGAGGGTATGGGAATAAATAGTAGGGAGCAATTAAAATTGATCGAAGAAAAATTGGATTTAAATTAGTAATAACTAGAAAATTTGGTTTTTAAACTTAGGCAACTGATATTAAATACAAGGGAGGAATGCAGATGGAAAAACGGATAGCTCTTTTTATACCGGTATACAATGAGGCAGAAACACTAGCTAGTGTTTTATCAAAAATTCCACAAAAAATATTATTTCACCCAGTGGACATTATTATTGTTGATGATTGCTCGAGTGATTGTAGTGTGGAAGTCGCAAAAAAATTTACTCCCCATGTTATTGAAATGGAGGAAAATGGAGGGGTGGGAAAGGCGACAAAGCGAGGCCTTGAGTATATTGCTCAAAATGATGAGTATAAATATGTTTTAAAGATGGATGGTGATGGTCAGCATTATACACATTTTTTACCACAAATAGTGGGTAATTTAAAAAAGAATGCGGATGTAGTAATCTGTTCTCGATTTCATCCCATGTCTGATCAAAGTCACACGCCAGTTGATCGTATTTTGCTAAATATGATTTTTACGGGGATTCTTCGTAAAATTACAGGATGGGACCTGACAGATGTGAGAAGTGGTTACATGGGATTCCATTTCAGTGATATTAAGGTAATAGCAAGTGATATAATAGTCCCACGTTATGGAATACCAATGGAAATCTTGTTACGAATTTGGAACATAAAACCAATGGCCAATTTATGCGAACTACCTCATCCAGCCGTATATGGAGGAGATATTAGCGATAAGCTACAAAGAAAATACAGCACCGAGGTTTTTGCACAAAAAGGCGATCGAGTCCAAATGGCTTACGCATCATTACTTTCTGTGATAGAAAACTTATGCATCCCGAAGGAAAAAATCTTAGAGATGAACGGATTTGCCCCACAGAAATAGCAAATTTTAACAGAACAAGCCCCGTCTTCTTTGAGAAGATGGGGCTTTTAGATTTATTGAGAATATTTATAAGGAACAATCCAATTGTTAAAAATATGAGTATTTTATAATATTTTGGTATGATTAAGTTCACTCACATATTGGAAACCAAAAACCTGGTATAATACCTGTATAGGCGGCAAGTATTATTTACTTGCAGGACAGACGCGGTAATATTAGCTAATTTTTGCGTCTTTTTTAATTGAGAAATTTGAGTTGCATATAATTTATATTAATTTATCTTTATTTGTTACGATTCACATTATCACGCTTTGACGAGTCTGGATTGTCACGAACATATTCTCTCCTGTTAATTTTAACGACATGGGCTCCAGAATGTTGACCATCTTTTACCTCTCTAACAGCCTGTGTTCTGGGTACTTTATTTCTACCGCCAATTTTATAATGTTCATTTCTACCGCCTGGGCCGTCATTTTTTCCGATTATTTTTGTCATAAATTTAATATTAAAAAATTAAAAATGTTTATTTTTTTAGATGGGGAACAATAATTGCGCCCCATCTTTATTTATCGTTGTTTAGCTTGTATGGCATTCATTGCTACACCAATAGCATCCGTCTGCATCGGAATCATATTTTTTTGCCTCTTTTACCGCATCTTGGCAGTTAGAAAAATCTCCTAAATATTTTCTATTTTCAGGGTAGGGTAGGTGGTTGCAAGTTTCTTTATGGACCTCATGGTCTCCGTTATTTTGAGCATTTTTATTTACTAAATATTTCATCTGGTTAGAATTAATTTATTAGATATTGCTAATATCCAAAAACCTGGTATAATACCTGTATAGGTGGCAAGTATTATTTACTTGCAGTAAAGACGCGGTAATATTAGCTAATTTTCGCGTCTTTTTTAATTGAGAAATTTGAGTTGCATATAATTTATATTAATTTAGGTTTAATTATGTCGATCACTTTTCCTTGAATTTGTAAATCTTCAAAAATATAAAGAGGTTTGTGGTCGGGATTAGTTGATTTTGGCTCAAGAATAATGCAATTATCGCCTTTTTTGAAAATTTTAACCGTGGCCTCATCGCCAATTAAAGCTACAATTTTATCTCCAAGTTCCGCGTATTGTTGTTTTTTTACCAACACGAAGTCGCCATCGTTTATTCCAGCACGATCCATGCTATCTCCGATTGTCCTAAGAAAGAAATATTCTTTTGAATTTCCTTTAATGTGATATGGGATATATGCCTCAATATTTTCAACTGCTAAAATTGGCTGGCCACAAGTTATTTCGCCAACGAGTGGAATGTTTGATATTTCTTTATCTTTTTCTCTGATTTTCAAGTTTCTTGTTTGGTATTTATCAGAAATAATATAACCTTTCTTTTTTAAGGCCTCTGTGTGTCTCTGCACCGAGCTTGTAGTGCTATAACCAAGGTACTCCTGTATTTCCCTGAGTGTAGGGGCTACATTATTTTTAGTAAGATTTTTTATTGTGGATAAAACCGCTTCTTGCTTCTTTGTAATTTTTTTATTTTTCATATATAATAAATTTATCTATTTACGCTATTACTTTAACATAATAGAGTAAAATGTCAAGAGTCATCCTTCCCTAGTATATAAAAATGTGATATAATCTTAATAAATAATCATTCTAAAATATGGATAAAAATAAAAAACTTACTTACATAAGCCTTTTTAGTAGTGCTGGTGTTGGTTGTTATGGTTTTAAAACTGAGGGTTTTGAGTGCGTAGCTACTAATGAAATTATAGAAAGAAGATTAAATGTTCAGAAAAGTAATAAAAAATGTAAATACGAAACAGGGTATATTTCTGGTGATATTAAGGATAAAGATATTATTAAAAATATTTTCAATGAGATTGAAAAATGGAAAAAAGAAGATAATCTTAAAGAGGTGGATGTGGTTATTTCTACGCCACCTTGCCAAGGGATATCCGTTGCTAATCATAAAAAGAAAAATGAAAAAGAAAGAAATTCATTAATAATAGAATCGATTAAACTAACGAGAGACATAGGGCCTAAATTTTTTATTTTTGAAAATGTTCGTTCTTTTCTTAATACAATTTGTACCGATTTAGATGGTAATGATAAAAAAATAAGTGAAGCAATAGAAAATAATTTAGGTGGTCAATATAATATTCTTTCAAAAATAATAAATTTTAAAGAATATGGGAATAATTCAAGTAGAACACGTACTCTTGTTGTTGGGGTGAGAAAAGATTTAATGGATATTACTCCTTATGATATTTTTCCGGATAAAATAAGAGAAAAAAGCTTAAAAGAAGTTATTGGTCATTTGCCACCTTTAAGGGAAATTGGAGAAATTAACAATGATGACATCTACCATAATTTTAAAAGATATGCCCCTCATATGTTGGATTGGGTTAAGGATATAAAAGAAGGGGAAACCGCTTTTGATAACAAGGACCCTAAAAAAATACCACATAGAGTTGTTGATGGAGTAATAGTTTATAATAAAAATAAAAATGGTGATAAGTATAAAAGGTGTTATTGGAACAAAGTAGCTCCGTGTGTTCATACAAGAAATGATATATTTGCTAGTCAGGCTACAGTACACCCTGTTGATAATAGGGTTTTTAGTATTAGAGAATTAATGTTAATGATGACTATCCCCAAGGATTTTAAATGGGTTAATGAAAATATTGATAATTTAATTAAACTTTCGCAAGAAAAAAAGAATAAATTTTTATCTAAAGAAGAAATTAATATTAGACAGTCAATAGGGGAAGCCGTTCCTACGGAAATATTTAGACAAATAGCAGAAAAAATTAGTAAAAGTTTAAATAATAATTTTAATAAAATAAAAATAAATAAAATAATAAAAGAAAATAATTTGAGCAACCATAATAATTTAATTGATTTTGTGCAAAAAAATAAAAATCAGTATTCATTACCAGAAATACTTAAAATTTCTGAATTATCAAATTTACAGCGACAAAATAACGCTGGTTATTACACTAGGCAAGATGTTTGTTTTTCTCTAATAAAAGACCTCCCTAGTCCTAAAAAATTTAAAGAAATAAGTATATTAGAACCATCTGTTGGCTCAGGAAATTTTTTACCATTATTAATTAAAAAGTACGAGGAAGTTGATAAGGTGAATATTGATGTAATTGATATAGACAAAAATATTTTAAATATTTTAAAAGAGGTTTTAAAAAATATTAAAATTCCTCAAAATATTAATATTAGGTTTATAAATGACGATTTTATTTTAAGAAATTTTAGTAAAAAATATGATATAGTCATCGGCAATCCTCCTTTTGGAAAAATAACTAAATCAAAAGAATTATTAAAGAAATATAAAGAAAATAAATATAATAACAAGACGAGTAATATATTCTCTTTCTTTGTAGAAAAATCAATTAAAGTTGGCAAGGTAGTTGCCTTAGTGTCGCCAAAAAGTTTATTATCTACCCCCGAATTTAACAAGACTAGAGAGTTATTAACTAATTATAATTTTCATTCCATTATAGATTATGGAGAAAAGGCCTTTGATGGTGTAAAAATTGAAACAATAGGATTTATTTTTGATATTGGAAAAAATAAAGGAAATTTAATAAAAATTGAGTCATATATTAATAATACTATTAATTTTTTAGATCAAGATTATGTTTTTGATAAAAAATTACCAGTGTGGGTTTTATACCGAAATAGCTTTTTCGATTCGGTGGTTGATAAATTGAGGCTAGATATTTTTGATGTTTTTAGAGATAGGGTAATAACAAAAAAACACACACAATTTAACGGAGATGTTAGGGTGTTGAAATCAAGAAATATTTGTAATAATGAAATAATTAATATTGATAATTATGATAGTTATTTAAAAAAAGAGGATGTTATAAATTTTGTGGCTAGTAAATTTTTAAATAAAAGGGACTGTGTCCTTGTCCCAAACCTTACATATAAGCCGAGAGCTTGTTTTATGCCGAAAGACTCTATGGCTGATGGTTCAGTAGCAATTTTAATTCCCAAAAATGGAACAGAAATAAAAAAACAAGACTTATCTTATTATATTACAGATGAATTTAGAAAATTTTATATGCTAGCAAAAAATCTCGGAACAAGATCATTAAATATAGATAGTAATTTTGTTTATTTTTTTGGAATTAAAAAATAAAAATATGTTAAATAAAATAAATAAATATTTAGTACAATTTGACCTAGATCTAAGAAAATCAAACAATGGTCGTTTTATTGATCAAAAAGTCACTCCTGATGTTTTATCATTTATTGCTGACTGTATAATAAACTATACATCGGAAAGTACGGAAAAAGAATTTTGCGTTAAGGATATTTGGCATGACGAGTATTTTAATAAAAATGTTGAAATGATGTTTGGTAAACCTTCTCCAAAAAATAAAACCGCTACACATGAATATGACAAATTTATTGCTCAACCAATTAAAACACTTGAATATGCAAATGTTTTGGAAACAATAAAAAAGGGACGAACAAATTATTTTAAAATTAAAAATTTAGAAATTTTGGAATATATTTCAATGAAAGATAAAAACGCCTATTTGTTTTTAGAAGTATATTTAAAAAAAGTTTTAACAGATAGTGGGTTTATAAAATATATTGATGATTTTATTCAAAAAGCAATAGCTAAAAAAATTACTAAGGAGGATTTTTCTTTTCTAAAGGAAAAATACGAGAATTTTATTATTGGAAACACAAAAATAAATGGCAAAACAGAGGTTCGAAGAATTTTTACCAAAGTATTAAATATCTTTTCAGTTGAAAATAGCACTGTCGGGACAATAAAAGGGAATCTTTCGAATAGAGATATTTATTATCAAGATCTAATGTACAATCGAACTAATTTTAGAGATTTAGAAAAAGAAAAAAGAATTTCTCGCACAGAGGCAAAAGTTTCAACTGAAAATCAAAAATCTTATGAAGAATATAATGAATATTTAGTAAGAAAAGCAATGAATTTTATAAAAAAGAAATATAAAGAAAGTGAATTGAGGGACTCATTCGGTTCAGGACCAGCGGTTTATGTTCATCATATTTTTCCTAAAAATGAATTTCCAGAAATAGCTCATTATTTAGAAAATTTAATTAAATTAACATCAGAACAGCATTATTCTTACGCTCATCCTAAAGGAAATACACATATTATTAATAAAGATTATCAATTAATTTGTTTATTAGCAAAATCTAACAGTATCGAAAAATCACTTATTAATGGAGAGTTTTATTATTCAAAAATCGGGTTTATTTTTGTTGTAAATACTGGGCTTAGACTGGAAGAAAAAAATAGAATAAAAGAAATAATTACATTTAATGAAATAAGAAATGAACTAAAAACAATATATAAGACTATTTAGTCTATTTATGAAATATCAAATCTTAAAAATAACATTATTACCGAAAATTCATGAACCTTTCTGTTTACAACATCAAAGAAAAGATGAACGAGTTTGCTCGTCTTTTTTCGATAGAGCGAAACATATTCCAAAGGTTTGTAATAGTGTATAAATATATTTGTTTTTGTAATTCTGACCCATTAGTTAAAGATATATTGCAAAAAATATTTGATGATACAGCAAAGGTTATCGGAGAACCTGAGGAAAATATGAATGAGAATAAATTTCTTAATGTAAAAGGAAAAGCTATTTTTTCTCAAGAATTTTGGATTTACTACAATAATTTAGAGATTATTTACGGTAAAATGAAAAAAATTAAAAAATGCCAGATTTGCGATGAAAAAGAATTTGAAGACTTAATAAAACTTTTTTCTAAACCTTATTCCAAAAAAATGCTTAACCTTTCTCTCGAAATAGTAAATAGTAATGTTTTTGACAAACTAGATCAAAAATCTTTTTTAAATAGCGATAATAAAGAAGATACAACATATTTTGACGAGAAAAAAAGTATTTTATATATAAAAAATAATAAGATAATAATTAGTAAACAAGATAAAATTACCAATGCTCATAAAATACTTAAATATATTTTCATAGATAATAAAGATAATTTAAAAGATGATTTTTACTATGCTGAAATTGCCGAGGATGAATTTGGTGAATTAGAATATACAAAAGATGATAAAGCGTGGGAGAAATATCATGACGCATGTAAATATATAAACAAAATTATAGAAGGACAAACAAAAAATAAAATAAAAAAATTTTTAATATATAACACTGGAAGAAAAGGTCGTGTAAAATTAAACAAAAAATTCATATAAAATTGGAATAAAATAACAGCGATTAGCCCTTAAGATTAGGGGCTTTTTGTTTTTGGAAAAAGTTTTGTTCCAAGTTTTTCCAATTTAACTTGTGTATAGTGAAATCATAATCGCAATAATCTCAAAGGTCGATTGCGAACTAATTAATCACTCGTTAAAAAAATTTATGTTTAATTTAAAAGGAACCCTCAAAAAAGAGGAACTTAGGGAATTTACTAGAAAAGACGGAACCCCGGGAAAGAGTCGAACATTCTTTATCGAACCCGTGGGAAGCATCTATCCGGTAAAAGTTAATGTTTCCGATTTGGAACTAAAAATTGGAAAACAAGGCGACCTTGTCAGTTTGAATGTCGCAATTTTTCCCTATTACATTTTAGACAAAAAAAGAAAACGGGCTTTCGTGGATATTTATATCCCTAACGAAAAATAACTATGGATTTTTTAACTGTAAGTTCGACAACCTACACGCTAACCAATAAAGCATTGAACTTAATAAACTTTTTTAGTCAATTGCTCACGGTTTCATTTGGAATATTGTTCGGACTGCTCACGGTTATAATTCTCCTCCTTATTTTCAAACCTTAGTTTTATGGCAGGACTAATAAACAATCTATTCGCCGGACTGGGGTTAAGCCTCGTTTTACCAATTGTCTTACTTATAGTGATAAGCATTTTTTTAGCGATAATATCTGGCAAATAGTATGTGTTCCCCTATCATCCATTTTCTTCATTCCTGTTACACGAACAACTTTGTTTTAATTAGCGAGGTTTTCGGCAAAGGAATTATCCTCGGCGTGGTGCTGGGAACAGTGGTCGGCGTGCTATTATTATTCGTTAAAAAAATTAACCCTTAAAGCTATGATGAACAAAATTAAAAGCTTTATTTCAGGAAGCAAAACCAAGTTAACTGCTCTAACTCTCGCCCTAGGCGGAGTATTGGCAGGATCAAGTGCTTTCGCTGCCGTTGACGCTGATGTCGCCTCCACCACTGCTACTGTGGTAAATACGATGAAAGAAAATGTTATTGGTGTAATAACCACTAACATCTCTAACATTGTTATCGTGGGTGTAATCATCTTTTCAATCGGCTTCGTATGGCGTTTGGCTAGGCGTTTCATGAAATAGGCATTGCGGGGGCTTTTCAATTAAGCCCCCGCTTAATCTTTATACCGTTATGAAATTAAACAAAACCATATTCACCATTCTTTCAATTTTTATTTTGTTTGTTGCCGGACATAGTGTTTTGGCTTATGATCTTACGGAAACTTTTGACAACTATAATTTATCGGATCAAATTTTAGATCAACCCAACTGGCAAGACGGAACGGCAAATTGTTCTTCTAAATGCTCTAAATTGATTATAGCAAATAACGCGAGCGTTTCTTCTCCCTATGCTTTACGCAATAATAATTATACTTGTGGAGCTTGCGCGTATTGGGTGCCACCTATAACAGAAGAAATTTTAAATTACGATATTTTAACAATTGATTTAGATATATACACTACTACCATAGGTTCAGGTGTTCAAGAAAATTTTACCATACTCGGCAACAGCAATAATTCGCTAGGTACATTTCGTTTATATGTTGATAAATTTTATTTAAATAGCAGTGATTTAGTATCAATTATTGAAGACGATATTTGGTATCATTTTAAAGTGCAATTTAAAGAATCCGATAATACAATTCGAGGAAAACTAGATTCTAATGATTGGACAGATTGGCAAACTAATGTTTTTGAAATGACTATAAGTAATTTTGATAATATTCAAATTCACCAACAAGGAAATAGTTATATTTATATAGATAACTTAAGTATCGCTTTTGACAATCTTTTACCCCCCTTTGCCATTACCTCCCCTCAAATGGACGGTTCTGTATTAAATGATTCGTGGATAATGGTTGAGGGAGTCTGCCCAACAGACGGAGTAAATCAAATTGCCTTTACCAATGATTGTTCGAATTTTTCCAATTTAGATTATACGGTTGACTGTGTAGGCGGAATTTTTTCAGACGAGTTCTATTACAATGGAATTTCCGACTGGGTGGTGGCGGTTGATAAAAATAGCGTTGCTGGGGATTGTGTCGATTACGACGATTTAATGGATGGCGTTAGAGTAAATGGTTTTGATATTATTGAGGGCTATCCCGATGACTGGTATTTCAATTTTGATTATTATGACGATTATGATATTAAAATAAATTACCCTGTTTTTAGTACCGCCTTAACTTTACCCAAAGATACTGCAAATTCTAATTTTTCTTTCAACTTTATTTATCCTAATCCACTGGCTCCTAATTTAACTTTCAAAATATTACAGTACGACGACAATGGCAATATTTTAAACGGCAATTATCATTCTATTAATTTAATAGATATGCCAAACACTTCCGATTATCAAGTTAATATTACCGCCTCGTCAACAGAAAATATTCACTATGTAGTTCAACTTTATAAGGACACGGATATAGTTAGGCAATATCCTTTTATGGTGGCTATATCGGACTTGGATATTATTATTAATATCGACGACTTCCGCTATCTCTTTCCCCGTTTAGTCGAGGAACTTAAAACAAAAGTTGTTTTCAATTATTATTTTGCCTTTCATGACGGTTTTTATAATATGTTTAATGCTTCAACTACGGCAGTGAGCAACGATGCACTGGATATAACTTTTCAATCTGTTTCTGATAATAACGAGTATAACCTCCCGATTAAAATATTTTCCGCTAGCGATGAAAGAGTGCAAAAATTTGCTGGTGGAATGCGACCATATATTACGGCTATTCTTTGGCTAATATTTGCTTCGTATGTAATTTTTAGAGTAACCCATTTATTTAGCGATAACCAATAAAATTATGTTTTCCTTAATTGAAACAATTTTAATCAAAATTTTCTCAATCCTGCCAGACGCTGATCCAAATAGTCCGATTATTCAAACCGTCAACAATGCTTTTGCAACTATTAACCCAACCTTTGCCAAAATTAATTTAATTTTTCCAATATTCGTTTTGTTCAAAATCTTACTTCTCGTTATTTTTATCGAACTTACTCTATTTCTCTTTACATTGGTAATGAAAATGGCTACTTTTATTAAACCTTAAAATTATGATTACTATTATTACGGGAAAACCCGGAGCCGGAAAAACTCTATTTATGACCTATGAGGCTTTGGATATGATTAAAAAAGGACACGATGTTTATGCCAATTGGAAACTGGATTTTTCTGTATATATTGAAAAGAAAAAACTAAATAAAGAAAAACTGGGGAAAGTATATTTTTGGTCTGAGATTCCAGAGCTTCTTCACATTAAAGGTGGACAAATTTTCATTGATGAGGCCCAGGGGTATTTCGACTCACGAGAGTGGCAGGAAATGCCACCGTCGGCTAAGCAAAAATTTTCCGCTCACCGCCACGATGTTAAAAAAAATAAAGACGGAAAGATTGTTCCGCTTGATATTTGGGCGGGTGTTCAACATACAAGCAACATAGATAAAAGAATAAGAGATTTGGGACAACATTTTATTGAAGCAAGAAATTTGTTTAAATTGTTTTTTATGGCCTCATACTTTGAATTGCAAGATTTAAAAGACGATAACTTGCGACGCCGAGCCGTTAAACGAAAATTCTTTTTGTTTAATAAATTAAAGGCCAACTGCTACAACACCCACGAAGCCGTTAATTTTATTGAATACCCGGAATTTCCTTATTACCGAAAATATGAAAAAGAATTTTCCAATAATAATTCTGGACTTGTTCCAGTTTCGCCAGACATTCCACCGTACTCTAAAAAAAGTAAATAACGCATATAAAAAAAGGCGGACCCCAAGGGAATCCGCCAATTTTTCTAAAGGCTTTCAACCTGTCGGATATAGAAAAGATTTATTCTTTTTGGGTATCGACTGACGACTACGCCCGCTTTATCCTTTTTCTCAATTACGATAAAGGATTTAATGGCTTTCTCGCCTTTCTTTACCCTGTATCCATTCTGAAGCCAGCTTTTAAAAGTTAAACAATTACTTTTAGGGTCGTAATTGTCGGCTTCTTCTGTTCCCCAGCGATTGAAAATCTGCTTTCGAACAAGGTCGGAGGTAAGCTCCGAACCAGTCCAACTGGATTTGATTTTATCATCCATATAATTAAAATCCGGCCAATTTTTAAAGATCTGACTAGCAAGGCCGTTTATTGCCGTATCAGACAAGACAAGGCTAAACGTCTGATAGCTTACCCCAGTCAAGGTGGAGATTTTAATACTATCTTTATTTGGGAAAAGCTGACGTTATACTGACTTGACATGATGCGGTAAAAACAGTTCTCGTATTTATTCGTTTACTTTAATTCTTTTAAATTTTTCTTTTTTAAATCAAGCAATCTTTTTTGGCGAATTGCCAGATCGCCAAAAAGATTGCTTGATAAAGAAATTTTAAGTAAAGAAAAAAGCGGACGAATGTCCGCGCTTATCTTAACTTGATTATAGTCACACATCTAACGAAAATAATTTATGGCTTACACCTACAATTTTAAAGTTATTATATCTGGCAAGCAAGTTGAAGTCTATAAATACAAAAAAACTATTTTAAGGGATTACGAAAAAAAAGAAGAGCAACAAGAGATAGTTCAAAAGGAGCCAAAACAACTAGATTTATTTGAACAACAAGAATTAAAAAAACAAAAAATACAATCATCAATCAATCGCACTAAAACAGAAATAAGACGCTTGGTTAATTCTAACCCCCAGCTAAATAAATTTATGACTTTGACTTTTGCTAAACCCACAACTGATTTAAAAGAAGCAAATTATATTTTTAATCAGTTTATTAAAAGGATAGTTTATCGCTACCCTAATTTTAAATATTTAGCTGTTCCGGAATACCAAAAAGATACGGATTATTGGGGTAGAAAAAAAGAGCAGGGCGGGTCGGTTCATTATCACTTGCTTTGCAATCTGCCCTTTATTGAAATGGATGCTTTGGAATATTTATGGGGACAAGGAATGGTAAATATAAGAGAAACAAGCAAAGTCAATAATCTCGGAGCATATATGAGCAAGTATTTAGGGAAAGAGCTTTTTTCTGGCAGAATGTTTGGCAAAAAGAAATTTTTTCGATCACAAGCCCTACACAAGCCAATTGAAATGCTAGGAATAGTCGCCGAAAGATTTGCCGAAAGATATTTGTCAAAGTTAGTCCCTGTTTTCAAAAAAACATTTTCCTCCGATTGGTCGGGCGAAGTTGAATACTCTGCTTATTCACTTAAATTTGTTCTAGTTAGAAAGGGATTTTTACGATTTTCAGCTGTTAGAATTTGAAAAAAAATAAAATAATGATAGAGTAATATAGCCTACCCATCTCTGTGATGGGCCTATATTGCTCCTTAACAATTAAATGAAAACTGATTCAAATACAATTAATGAGTTTTTTACGGTCGGTGAGTTGGCTGAATATTTTTGTGTATCCAGTATAACTATTCGTCGATTGGTGGAAAATAGAAAAATTACCTTCCACAAGATAGGTGGTAGTATTCGATTTTTCAGAAAAGATGTAAAAGACTATTTAGATCTTAATTGTACTAAATCAGTAGATGGGTAAATATATGGCAGTAAGAAAAATTAAAAATTCATGGTACATAGATTTTAGATTTGGCAGGAAGCGTTATCGTGTAAAAAGTCTTGAAAATTCTAAGTCCGGAGCACAGGCTTATGAAGCGATGCTTCGCCAACGATTAGCTAGGGGGGAATCAATTGAAGCTAAAGAAGAAAAAATGGTGACCTTTAAGGTTTTTTCAGAGAAGTGGCATAATACATATGTAATTAACAATAATAAACCATCTGAGATAAGGCAGAAGGAGCTAATTCTAAGAAAACATCTTAATCCTTTTTTTGGTAAGTTATCGCTAGACAAGATAGATAATTTGAAAATTGAGAATTTTAAAGCAATGAAAAAGAAAGAGGGGAAAATATCTTTAAAGACAGTTAATAATATTTTGGCTGTTTTAGGTAAATGTTTACGAACAGCAGATGATTGGGGTGAGCTTATAAAGGTACCAAAAATAAAACCTTTTAGGCTACCACCGTCAAAGTTTGATTTCTTGTCTGTTCCAGAGAGTCGAGAATTACTAAACTCAGCTGAAGGGGATTGGTATAAAATGATATTAATTGCACTAAAAACTGGGTTAAGGCTTGGTGAGATTCTCGCTTTAAGTTGGGAGGAAGTGAATCTTGTTAAACAGACGCTTACAGTAAGAAAATCCTTGGTACGTGATATTATGGTTTCTCCTAAAAGTAATAAGATCCGGCATATTCCATTAACCGATGAACTCTGCGAAGTTTTAAATGAGGACATTAAAGCTGGCGGTTTTTTATTCACAGATATAAATAATAAACCTTTTAAAGCTGAGTGTTCCCGGAGAACTTTACATAGAATTTGTAATAAAGCAGGATTAAGGATTGTTGGTTGGCATACGCTAAGACATACCTTTGCCTCTCACTTAGCCGAAGCAGGAGCCTCCGTGAAGGCCATACAGGAACTATTAGGTCACTCTGACATAAAAACAACAATGAGGTATGCTCACTTATCCCCACTAGTAATTAAAGACACTATTAAATTATTAGAACCAAATATTGAGCCAAATGATTTTGGGCATCATATGGGCAACGAACCTATTTTTACGCCTAAAAATAGCGTTGGAAATGAGAGTTATAACCCCTTATTTTTCGCTAAGGTAAAACAAAAAACAGGACTTTCGTCCTGAATTTATCTGTGCGGGGAGGGTGGGATGATGTTGGAACTTATTTGAGTGGTTGTTTTTAGTTATTTAAAAAACTTTTTAAGACGCTTTGGTAGTTTATAAAAATTACAACCTATTCTTTATTTCCGATTATTTTTATCGTTTTGACTTTTTTATAAAAAATTATATAATAAATATAATGATAAAAATAGCTTATCTTTACGGAAAAAAATTATTTTAAATAATTTTAATAATTAATACAAAAAATATATGATGATAACAAAAAATAAAATATGTCCAAACCCAAAATGTAAAAGCAAAAACATAATTTCCACGGGAGATAGTACCAACGACGGAGGAGATATGAATAATAACGGATCATATAAATTACCAACAATAGCAATTTTAAAATGTAATGATTGCGAAAAAAAATTTAAACTAAAAAATAAAAATTTTTAATCATATGCTAAAAACATTATTAATATATTTCGGGGAAATGCTTATAGGTATACTTATTATTAATTATAGTATTAAGCTATTTCTTGTTTATTTACTGTTTATACTAATATTTCGTTTCGAGGCAATAAGAAAACTAACAAGACTTTATAATGTATCTACGGAAATTAAAATTTTAGCTATTGCAAAAAAAATTGGGATGGCAGAGAAAGAAATAGAACAAGTGGCGGACGAACAGTTTAAAAAATTATCTGATAAACAAAGAAGGTCATTAGAAAGAGATCTTAAGAATATATAAAAAAATTATTTTTAAAATTAAAGAATATGGAAAATACTAAATTTGAATTTTACAAATTAAAAGTTATATATCCGCCGAATAAGATTTTAAATAAGCTTAATATTAAATTTGATACAGGTAAAAATTTTACTACTGAAGAATCAATAAATTTTTTTCGGGAAACACATAATCTTGAAACATTAAATTTTGCAGGGCGAAATGGTTGGCAAATTAAAGCGATTACAAACAAAGAGGGTGGGGATGGTGAAATTGATATTTATTATTTGCAAAGAAATAGCAATCATTCTAAGTTTGGTAAAATGACTTTTCGTGAAGAATATCACGAAAGCGATTTATACAAAAAACACGAAAATCAAAGAAAAAAAATAATAAAAAGACAAATCCACACTTAAATAGTTATAATGATATAGATATTAATCATATTAAAAAATTTTCTAATAGATTAAGTTTAAATAAATATTTTAAAAAATATGAATGAAAAAATTACGCCACAAAATATCGAGGATATTGTAGATAATATAAATGTCTATTTAGAAAAAATACGAAAAATGAATAATGATGATAAAATAAAAACAATAAATCGATTGGAACAATTTGTGAAACAATATTTTAAAAACACTAACATCGATAGAAGCAAACTTATCCAAACTTCTTCGTATTTAATAGATACATTGTATAAAAATATTATTAATTTACCCGGCTTCGATATAAACACTAATGGATATTTTGGAATTATTATAAATAGGATATTTTTTGAATTATCACAAAAAGGAGTATACATTTTTTATATAAT